>Ga0209671_1000506_pt1 | contig 26295 bp, 16 predicted proteins | sample WorMetHERISLAND2_2_FD_187401 | JGI IMG/M metagenome (GOLD analysis project Ga0209671, IMG submission 187401) | Marine gutless worms symbiont microbial communities from Max Planck institute for Marine Microbiology, Germany - Olavius geniculatus... | ecosystem: Host-associated > Annelida >...
ACTTTAACCCTACCCCCTAAGCCAACTCTAGCAGTTAATTCGGGTGCGGGTGAATTAACGGACAAGTAAGCTTACCCTTAAGTAACGGTCGACCTGTTGTCATGGCTGTCGTCCGTCCGTCCGTCCGTTACGGATGTATTGTGGCTAAACGGTGCAAGATGGGGCCAAGGTTGCTATTGATCACTAATAGGAAATTGCATACTGGCTTTCAAATGACATAAATCGTTGACCTTGGACGACCTTAAAGGTCACTGACAACCAGTACGGTCGGCTATCTTAGCGACAGCTGAACTTTTTGTTTTTTAGTTGTAGGACAACATGATAAAATACTACTGACGCAAAACCTCAAACAATTAGGCTACGCACTAGCCTTGGTCAAAAAAATCAGCGAAACGGACAACATAAATGAAACATTTTTTTTACTTTTTGATATGCCTACGTTTGGTTTCCGGGCGGCCTAGCAAGATGCATAGAAGTCGCTTACTGTTGCCTAGTACGTAAATCAACCACGAAGACTTGCAGGCTTAAGTCGCACGATGAACTCATGACACCAATAACTTAGGAGTGACAGCAGGTGGGGAAAGTGGTCGTTGCTGGTGCGTTTTGCGTCCAGAGACGACGCTGCGGATGCGGGATGCTCGCAGCATCCCTGGAGGCGCCAGGAGCAGCAGCAGCAGCAGGGCCCGTGCGTGGCAGAGTCAGTGGCGTAGACAGGGGGGAGGGCAGAGGGCCTATGCCCCAATTCTTCAGACAAAACATAAGCATACGCTTAGACGGCACTAAATTTGCCAATTTGGTCAGTTTATTCTCGGGAAAATAATTAAAATTGATGCCACCAGATCTCACCTTTTAAAGCTATAATGCACCGAATTTGATTCACAGCGCTCCCCCAAACCTCCTAGCTGGATTTTAGGGGGTCCTACTTCTAACGAAAGGAGGGGAAGGGAAGAGAGGGAAAGGGGGAAAGAAGGGATAGGTAAAAAGGAGAGGAAAGGAGAGAGCAGAGGCAAAATTGGGAAGGAAAGGGAAGGGAAAGGGAGACGACACCCCTCCCAATTGAAATTTCTGGCTAAGCCACTGGGCAGCGTTCACCGCCGGTTCGAAGTTGCGGCTAAAGGCGTGCGCATGCGTTGCTGGCGGCGCTAACTGACATTTGCGCCGCGTTCCGTTGCACCGTCTGTAAGCTTAGCTACCGGCATACACGGTGAAACTTAGGCCTACTGCATGTGAAAGTACAGTAGGTAGGTCTCGGCTCCGTATCTCGACGCGTGTCGTCGCTATAGAGCAGGGTATTAATGATACGAAATGGAATGAAATGAAACTGTTGCCATGTTCCACTGAAACTCGATATATTGATTGCTCTGTGTTGACTAATGAGTATTGCGCGTGTCAAGGACTGCAGGGGGTAGCCAGCTAGCTGGCTGAGTGACGAACCACGGTGCTCGCCACCACACCTGCTGCGTTGAGGTATACTAACAGTACGCCTATTGCTTGCATTGTTCTGTTTTAGGCCTACTCGATAGAATATGTGTTTTTAATTCTCACAATGCTCAATCTCGAGTCATCCTAGCTCAGCAAACTTTAGTAGGCTGTAACGTTATTTACAAATCACATAATGGTTTTTTACTATGACGATTTATGAGGTTTGAACGTGACTTTCTAAAGAACTGGTGAACTATTTTCTGAGATATATGCCTACTGAGAGTCATGCTGTCCTACATTGCAGACGTAGTTGTGCTTAGTGTGCTGTGAATGAGTAAGAATGTAGTCGCTATCATTTAAACTACACTCAGTTTGCGCACTGGTAGGCCTACTGTTTTCACAAAAATTTGATACTGCACTGTCTGGGGTGGCATAAGCTCGTGCTGCGTACTGGCTTAGCCACCTAAGGAATGCGGTATCCAGTACATACACAGTCGCAGTCAAATGACATCAACCACTGTCACGGCGTTTCCACATTAACAAACACTCGGCAATATTTACAACGCGTTTACATGCCATAGTGATATGATACCGGCGCTTTGGGTATGGCTGAATGCTAGTTTATGCAATTACTCTGTATTCTGTAGCTGCATACATAAAATTAGCCTACACTGCCAGAGTCTGATTGGAAAACAAGCAAATTGTGGTAAATGACTGTTAGCGACTGCAAACAGAAAACGCTCGCCATAATTATTCTGTGGACGAAGTTTTTACGGCGATTGACGTGTAACTACGCTCTGATATTACTCTTGCATGCATGAAGAAAATTAGTTTTCAATTTCAGTGATTATATGATACAAACACGACTTAAGTCTCAAAATTAATACCAGAGCTAAAATCATCAAACTAAACACCACAATTGTGACCAATGATTATCACGGTATTTTTATCTCTAACAGCAATGAGATAAAAAGAGTAGATAGGCCTCGTAGGTAGAGTAGGCTTATAAAAAGTAGGCCTACGTAAATCTAATCTTGACATTTTTTGGCAAAGACCAAAAACAAGAGAAGAATGATCCAAATCAGAGACTGCAGTGACAAGAGATGGTCTTGAAACCGCATCGCTGACCATTTGAAATGTTTACGACAAGCGCTTGACGTAGGCCCACATGTGTAGGAGTTCCCGCTGCATACTTGACCCACGCTAGCTGCTGGTTCGCTTAACTGGAGGTAATGTCTTCCGTTTGTCCAGCAGCCAGATGCGTTTCGTTTTGCTGTACAACGGCTTTCGTAAAGTCACCGATCAGGGGAGCATTATAAGACAGCGCAAATAGAGACATGCAGCTTGTGTATATGGCAGAATTTTAAACCAAATCTTGCAAACACTGGGTATGCAGATTGCAACATGTAGGCCTACATTAAACCACACTTATACCCCGTTTACACGATCGATCGAGCAAACGTCGAGCAGACGTCGAGCAATTAGCACGTGTATTTTGAATGCATTTGCTCGACGTTTGCTCGATGTTTGCTCAATCATGTAAACGGCGTGTTAGCTTGCACTGCTGCCGTTTTCATAGTTTTCGGCTGCAGTCGTGCGTCAAAAAGCAAACGACGCTGTAGTCCAGGCCATCTAAGCGTGGTTTAATTACGACACCGCACTGTCTGGAGTGGTATAAGCTCGGGCTGCGTGCTCGCTTACCCATTCCAGCAGTGCGGTATCTAGTAAAGCATAACCGTGAGTCGTCGTTTACATGTTGGTGCGCGGCGGCATCTCAGCCGAGCTGCTGCAAACTTCACCGCGCCTCTTCGTGCAGCCGCTGTACCACTCATTCTCTGCTCTGTAGCTCGCGTCTGCATGCTCTTCTCTCGTCTTGTTGGTGCTTGTGGCGTGTGGATTGAATTAACGCGTCGGCTGTTTGTGCGCGCGTTGCGTCCGTAAGTCGTTAAAATACCGCAGTCGACGAGAATATGAGGCAAGGCGTCGAACGAAAACAAACATATGTAGGTAATCTTTTGGAAAAGCGGCCAGGTCGTGCGTGGTGTGTGCCTGCGGGTAGGCCTATACGCTGACAAACTAGAATATTGAACTGCAGCTGATCAATCGTTCCTGGACATGAAATTGGGTTTAATTGCTGCGTTGATTACAAGAAAACATTCAGTCGGTTACTAGCTATAAGACAGAATATCTTATGGGCAGTCATGACATATTGGCTTGACCAGAAACTGATAAGCCTGCTGCAGTAGGCCTATTAGTATACGGAAATATGCTACTGAGCAAATGGTCTCATTTGACCATTGGAAACAGACCAGAGGGTCTATAATTTTGTCACTACGGTTATTCGCCGTAATTCCTGAGAGAATAATGGATGTATTCATATTGGCCTACAGCAAGTGATCAGATACATTACGCACATAAGTATTCTTATGCCATCACGTTTTTCATCAACGTTGCCCGCTTGCAGTCTCGTCTACTTTACGGTTTAGATTTATTTTAGGCTTAATAGTGAAAATTTGCAATAAGTGTTTCATGCTGTCGCAAATAGGCCTAGAATTTTTTTAGCACAATAGTTACCAGAATTTCTGTTTTCTTTTGTGCTGCCATTTTGTCGCAGTCGCTTACAATAATTTACTTGCAAAATAATTTGTGTAGGGCATGCAAGTAACGAGCATTAGACTAGGCCTACTTTATATTTGCAACTGCGCATTATGGCTTATTTTTATTAGTCGTATTTCATGGCAGCTAAATGTTTTTTCAAAGAGGCAAATACAGTTTTGCGAATGTGTTTGTTTCAGTTTAATTCCATGTCGACAGTAAGATGGAACACGTCAGATATCGAGTGGCGACAACATCGATGAGAAACAAAGGTTCCGGTTACGAGACACCGACTGCTGTGGTGTCCAGTCGTGTAGCGCCGTCTACCGGTGAGTCTGAGAACAGCTATCATCCAGGAAGACGGCAGAGGTCACGTCGGCGCGACGTCTACGCCGCCCCTGACGACTTCGTGCGCGTGTCGGCAATGTCGCCGCCTCCTGCCGACACGGTTCGTCGTCGAATCGACAGAACTTCTGACTTCCACGTGCAGTCGCCGACGTCGTACTGGGCGCAGCCGGCGTACGCCACCCCAGACAGCAGGGCCGTGCAGGCACGGTCTCGCTCCCGACCTAGGCCTGCGCCGCCGCTGCTCCACGAGCTCGGCGTTCAACGCGACTACGGACCGCCCCGGGATTCAGCCAACAGCAGTCGTTACCAGGAGCAGCAGATGACAGAAGAGTCACGTCACCGGCAGCGTCAGCGTCAGCGTCAACAGCAGCAGCAGCAGCACGTTGCTCCTAGTTTAATTCCCTCGCCGAACTTCACTACTCCCCGCTCTGCGATTGACTACCGACCACAAGTCAGTATGACCACCACGACGCCGTCTCTTCTACCCGGGCGAACGTTCACATCACTGCCTGCACCACCTGGGCCCGTATCGTCGTCGCCGTCCTACATGAACGACAACAAGGCTCTGCTGAAGGAAGCACTTATCTCGGCAGCAGCTGCAAAGCTGTCGCGCTCATCAAGCGCGCGGTCGGCCGTGGTCAGGCCGCTCGTTGTCATTCGTAACGGACCGGCCAAGTCTTCCAGCGACGAGGATGTCGATGATGTTGTGACAACCGCCACGACGTCGACGACTGAGGTTAAGTCGACAGTGAGTAATGCTTACGGACCAGAATCTTCTTCCACGAGGAGCGTCGAGACTCCTGTACTGCACACAGCCGCAGACGTCGCCATCGCCACGGCGGCCGCTGCTGCCGCTGCTGCCACACGCCGCTCAAGGACACATCGACGAGACGTTGATCTAGTAGCTACCAACGTGACGTCAGTTACCAACAGCATCGTCGTCACGACTGGTGCTTCCACTGTTGTGTCCGCAGGGATCACCAGTCAGCAGGTCGGCGCAGGTACCCGCAGCACTAGGGCCGGACACCGCGACCAGACAGCTGCCGGTGGCGATGGAGTCTCGTTGCAGAGTCGTGCGATGCCTGTGTCGGCGCTGTCTGCAACCTCAGTACACGACGCTGCCGCAGCTGGACTGCACCGGGCGACGAGACCCATGGAGGATGCTGCCGAACGCTCCCAGACAACGTTAGCATCATCTAGCTGCGATAGTCAACATCAGGAAACAGTTCTGTCCACGCCGGGAGTTGTTGCCGCAGACACGACGCACGTGTCTTTTGAGACGCTGAACAAGACGCCGAGGACCAGACGTACCGTCCGCGATAACAGAGAAGATCTGCGACTTTCCACTAACAAGTTCACGCCGACGAGGAACGTGCAACTTGCTGATAAGCCGGTCAACGACAGCAGCGTGACCGAAACTGCTGAGATATCGTCGTCGCTTGTCACCGAGGCTGGAACGCTTCAAGAGTCTCCTGGTTCGACGTCGAAGGTAGCATTTATCAAGTCCCTCCTGTCGCGCACCCGTTCTCCGTCGCCGACTCGCTGCCGTCGAGGTAGAAGTAAGACGCAGCACACGTCACCGAACCCATCGTCCGTCAAGCGCATCGGCGCCGAGGTGGCGCAGCGGATCGGGGCGCCGGTCAAAGGTTACCTGAAACAGTTGCGCGACCGGAGCATGAGCAGTCAGCGTCGACGAGCGGCAGAGCCAGTCGCTGCTGCCAGCACCAAGACAACGCAAGAAGAATCAGAACCGGTTACAGCGCCGTGTCAAAGCCGTGGCGCTGCGGACTGTCTAACACGACCGAGCGACGTCCTGAGCTCGTCGGCTGAGTCCGCCGCCAGCAGCGACGACCGCACTGCCGACGACATGTCCGGCGGTCGAGGACGCCGCTTCAGAGCAGAGAGAAGAAATCAGGACCACAACAGCGGCAGCAGCAACAGTAGTACTCCAGCGCTGACGTCGCAGTGGAAATCAACGTCGGAGCTGACGACCCCAATGAGCCGGCTCGACAACCTGTTGAAGGCGAACAGCATGCAGCATCTGCAGGCCGCCGCCGCCGCCGCTTCGACAACCACTGGAGCGTCCCAGACAATTGTCGAGACAAGCGGCAACACTGCACGAGCTGCATCATCAACGTTAGCGCCGTCATCACCGCCGGCGCTAACGAATAAGACCAGTCAGTCGACAGGCTGCCTGTTGTCGTCGTCAGCAGACCGCAGCTTGACCCCGCAGTTCGAGCACCAGCGAACGACGCCGACGACGACGATGACGCGCTGTTATCTGGAGAAACCTCCACGAGCGGCGCGCCGAGCTGTCACCGTCCAGCTAGACCGACGTCTAGTGGACGCATCGTCACTCGCGAGCACTGAACGGCAGTCCACCAGCCAGGCGGACCTACGCACAGTCGACGAAGTACCTGCGACTTCCAGTGACGTTAGCAACAGACAGTCGGCGGCACAACGAAGCATTACGTCATCAGCGACGTCGACGAGCTCGGCGGCGGCTTCATGTCGACATGGCGCAACCACATCCTCACAGAACGAGCGCGATCTGCGGGAGCTCTACGAGCAGAAACGACTCGAGCGACAGCTGGAGGAGAAACTCGCGCTAATGGAGAAGGAACGCGCGGGTGTGATCGCGAAGCTCTGGTCTCAGATCGATCACCAGAACTCCGCCACGACACAACCACAGCGAAGAACCCCCGCGCCTGCAGCCGGCAGTGACCACTCGCAAAACTCCACGTCGACCTCTGGGCTCGTTCTACCTTTGTCAGACGACGCGGCGTCACCGACCGGGAGCAACAGTCAGGTAAACATGCTGGTTGTGTGCCGAAAATACAGCACACACTTTGTATAGATGCAAACTTACGTCGTCTTTTGGCACTTAATGGATCCTGATCCCCAGTAATTCAAACACTGTGTAACTTTGACTTTTGATAGGGATCCACGCATAACATCACTTGTAGTGTATTACCAAAGTTAATATGCTACAAGCAGCAAACGTGAATATTGTATTGTATATAGACTAGCATACATGCATGCGTGGAGGCGTACTAACAGAAAAAAGGTCAGGTAGTAAGACGTGGGATGAAAGAAGAGAGAGATGAAAGAATCAACCACCTAACGGCGTTCAGATAGTTATCTACAAATTCGCTGCAGGAGCAACAGTTTACAGTCTTTACACAAACATAGCCTGCTGTAATTTGGTTTGCTGGCTTCATTCTGGCTTTTTTATCCTGTAGTCACGTGTTTTCGCTTATCTATTTTTACGCGCTATAGCAGAATACTTCGCGCGTCTTAGCCATCGTCTAGGCTTCCATCCGTCTGTCCGTCTGTCTGTCCGTCCGTTACACCCTGGCATTGTATCAAAACGGTACAAGCTAAAATCACGAAATCTAGTTATTCGCGACAAAATTTTGTGCCTCTGAGTGCGGGGTTCCCTCGAACTAGGGCGTCAAAGAGGGGTACCCCCTCTAAAAGACGTCATTTTGCCGTTATTGGCTCGAATAATGTGAAAACGGTTGCACATTGAACGGTTGAATGTGAAAATGTTGCTTATCATAACAAGCACTGGTGACAGGCTTTTTAAGATTTATCAACATCGATGACCTTGAACGACCTTGAACCGCCTACACTGAGTGCCAAAATGACAGGACCGCGGCTATCGCGCGTCGCGTGAGCTTTGCTCAAATTACTTGTCTGTTTACCGACGATGCGGTGTTGAAACGACTCAGAGACTGTGGCCTATTTGAAGTAAACTAATCCTTGATCTGTTGTGACTGTGCATCAATCAGTCGTTTATTGTGTCAAAACAGAGTACAGAAAGACATACAAATTACAAACAAGAAGCCCAGATGACGCTAAGGTAGGGCCAACCGTACTGGTTGTCAGTGACCTTCAAAATCATCCAAGGTCGATGATTTTCATGTCATTTTAAAAAATAAAAGCCAGTATGCGACTTCTTATCAATGATCAATAGCCATCTAGGCCCTATCTTGCACCGTGTTGCCACAGTACATTCGTGACAGACAGACGTACGGACGACGGACGACAACCGTCGCAAAGGGCCAGAACTTTAAGCTTGCAGCTTAACGGTCGGCCCAAAAACCTAATACAAGTTTAGTAAAAAGTTTAATGCATGAAACTGTAGGCCTAGAACGGAATAAACGACCCATCTTAGCGCCGCGATTAACTTGCAGTTTTCCGTCGAGAAGTTAAAACATTGAAAAATAGAGGGGGTTTTGTTAAGGGTGTTGTTGTAAGGGTGTATTGCTGTTTTTAATGCACTACAAACCGTTTGGCGACCAGGCCTCTGCCCGGACCCGCTGTAGGGAAGCTTACAACGCTTCTATACATATCCCCTAGTTGTTCTAAAGGCGTGGAGCCTCCGGGAAGGAGAAGGGGAAGGATGGAAGTTGGAACGCGAAGGAAAAAAGAAAAGGGGGGAGAAGAGGCAGGGAAAGATAGTGAAAGGGGGATAAATGATAGCAAATGGGAATGGGGAGAATAGGGTGGAAACGGGAGGAGGGGAAGAGTGGAAGATAGGAGGAACTTGAGTTTGATTTTGATTCTAGATTTTGGGGATAGAAGTCACTGGTGACGCTGTGTGTGTGTGTGCAAAGGTACTGACTGATGATCCGTTGGGTGATCTACTCATTGAACTCAGTTCAACGCCGACGTCTAGTCGCTGGTCTGAGCGGCGTCGTGCTGGGCGTTCCGCCACGGTGGCACTGCGACCTCGTGCAGCCAGCTGTAGCCGTCACTTCGTCTCAGACAATACTGCCACTGCCGCTGACGTCGCACTGACGGCTAAGAGTCTGTCGCACACTCAGCTCTATCGCAAACCTTCCAACGCCAGCGATGTCAGTCCGACTGATAACGGCAGCGCTTTGCACGTGCGTCACCGGTCCCATCAACAACTGCTGCAACCGGTACGTCAGCTAATGACCAATTCACACCTACGACTGAACTCAATTCAACATAACGGTCGTGACTGTGGGTGACAGTGCAATGACGTCACCAGCACTGTGACGTCACGCTGCTGTGCGCAGATCATGCGTTGCTTTGAGTTGCGTCGGCGTGCTAGCGCAGCACAGCCAATGGTGCGCAACATGTCTTATACCCCGTTTACATTATCGAGCTAACATCGAGCTAGCTCGACGAGCTATGGTAATTAGCATGCTAATTAGGAGGGCGGACGGGCGGTTTGTAATTAGAAGGCCTATACGTGATCAACTGTGAGCTAAGCGTAGGCTTACGTTTGAGCCAGAGGGCCGGGTTCCATCAGGCCTGCTCGACGTTTGCTCGATCGTGTAAACGGGGTATTAGTCTAGCCGGTAAACTGTTAGTGTCATCAAGACGCTGATAAGATTGAAACTGCTAGCTGCAAACTGTCTGTCTAGACACTAGTAATGAACTAATGGTTGACAAAAAGCCCAGCTGTCGCTAGGATGGCCGACCGTAATGGTTGTCAGTGACCTTTAAGTTCATCCAAGGTCAGTGATTTTTATCTAATCTGAAAGGGCGTATGCCACTTCCTATTAGTGATTAATAGTAACGTACATATAGGCCGTATCTCTTACCGTTTATGAGATATGGCCAGTTTTCCGTTGAAAAACGTACATTTTTCCTTTCCCCTTCATTCAACCCTAAATTTGAAAATATTTCCCTCGGAGTAGATGGCTGAAATTTTGCAGCATGTCCGAGTTTACGACTTTCGGCTAATTATTCGTGTAAAAAGTTTTTCCTACGCCCTACCCGTTAGTCACATTACATCCGTCATAGACAGACAGACGGACAGACAGACGGACGACAACCATGACAATAGCTCGACCGTTACTTGAGTATGGTCAGCTAAAAAGCACTCGCGTATTACTTGAGAGCGATAAAAAATGAAATGGAATGAAAGCCGCGCGCTCCGACTTTCAGTTCGTTTTTGTCGCTCCGTATACGCACTTTTTTAGTCAAACGCTTGTATTTACTATATTTTCAAGTAACTACTGTACTGTCTTTGAATTATGCACCTTCGTCTAGGATTACAATGAATGCGATGATTTACAGGAATTACACTTACTTACTCACACAAGTAGGCTACACTATTGCGATGACCCAGTTCTGTCATGAGAAGGTACCCATGAATGCTGTGGAAGGCCTGTCTGTATGTGACCTTCGTAGAGGTCTGTTTAAGCTTGTGTTAAACGAATATTGTATTGTATTGTGCTACTGTTTGCTGAACGTTTACTGTGCGCTGGTGTGTTCTAGACGTCCGCTGCGCGTCCTCTGACGTGCTACCTGCCGGTGCGTGACCGTGACGTAGACCTGCGTCGGTTCATCGAGGCGGCCGGTCATCGTCTGGACCAATGCGAGCATGTCCAGCTCACGGCGAGCACCTGTCACGGCTATCTGTCTAAGCTGAGCGCCGCTGTGGTCAGACAGTGGAAGCGCCGTTGGTTCGTCTTCGACCGCGCCCAGCGTTGCCTCCAGTACTACGCCGACCAGACCGAGAAGCGCTCCGAGGGTGCGTTCGTCTGGTTCCAGACGATCCAGGATGTGTTCGTCGACCACGAGCGGCGCTCCCGCAGCCCTCACCCGGAGTCAACGTTCTGCGTGAAGACGGTCGAACGACCGCTGTTCCTCGTCGCACCGACCCCCGAGGCGATGCGCATTTGGATCGACGTCATCTTTACCGGCGCCGAGGGTTACCGACAGTTCCTCGACTCGTAGACATCGCGCTGTGGTTACGTTGGTGTTTGTTGGCATTAGGTTAATACGAGTATTAGGCCTACGTGTATTGTACACCGTGTCCGAAAATAAAACATCCTGGACATTTTCGATTGTAACTTAAAGAAGGATTATCGGATTTTAATAATTTTTGACACAAATATTTCAGACACAAATAGCGATCAAATGACTGTCCAATTTTTCATTGCACCCATTGTCTGCTTCTGCACTACCTGGGGAAACAAAATCAACGAAATATTGCATTTGTATCTTATTTCGTCTGTTCAGGTTTTCCCAGGTAATGCAAAACAGGCAGTTGGTGTCGTGGTAATTAAAACGGTCGTTTAATGGCTAGTAAGCTTACTGTCAAAATTGTTTTGCATCAAAAATTATTAAAATCTGACAATTCTTCTTCAAGTCACAATAGATAATGTTCGGGATGTTATTTTTCCCAGACACAGTGTATGTTGTTGCACTGTCCAGTGTTGTCTTGAATCGATTAACGAGTATCTTGCTCTATCTTTGCTTTTGTATATTTTGACCTTCAACTGTGTCGAATGGTAAAAAAAATCAAAATTGTATGCTCCATCTCACACTCACTACAACAAAACTTCAAGTTCTTTCTAACTGCAGAAAATCGTACGTGTCATTTTGCTCTATGTTCCAGATAGCTATACGGCACTTTTAACGTACACTGCCTGGTCCCTACTTTGCCCCCCCCTAATTCACTAACCAATGGCATTAGTGTTCCTAGTAAAATTCCAGTGTTATGTTAACTGTTTACCAAAGTAATTGGTGATATGCGATATTGCCTCGAGATAGGCCTATTCGGCCACTACCGGACATTGTGCACTTTAAATATTCCATTTACCTACTTAATTTACTTTTATTTCCAGTCACTTGCTTAGAGAAAGCGAAGGCAGTGTTCAAATTCATAAATAATTTATGCCATTTCTTGCCATCATTTGACTGTCCTCTTGACTTCTTTTTTGGGAGACTACGTCATGAAAGCTTGAGTCCACAATCACATCAGTCAACGGTATGCCCGCAGGCACGGGTAATAGGAGATAATTTTTGGGAGGGAAGGGTAACGGCGGTTTTGGATAAAGCTACAAATATTTTGGTGTTACAAATGACACTAAGTCCATTGATAATGCTTTTAATTTTATAACAAAAAAATGTTCTTGGTGTAACTGAGTAGGCTTATATTTACAGAAGGACGACAAAAACAGAACTGTAGAAACACGGTACCAAAGCCATGCACAAGCTGATAAGTGTTCTTTACAGAAAACACTAAGAAGCATACATGTAATCGTCATCAATATTAGTAACTAAATATCAGACAATAGTGTTTCAAAAGACACATTTGATAAGCAATTTCTCTCCAGATACAGAAAACTATAATACAAGTTGCAAAATAAACGCATCACAGGAATGCAGCCAGTTAGATGCAATGCGCGTTCTGACCGAAACATCCTGCAATATACATTTCGACGCAGCGGTGCCGCGGATAGAAATGTTAGGGGCAAAAAACTAATTTTCTGACAGACCAATTTTCGATAGACGACCTGTTGGAATGCCATAACCATGTAGATTCAGAGGCAGCCGACGCCTTTGTCCACTATCTTGATACGATACAACAGGTGTTTCAATTCTGTCCCCCTAAATTCACAGAGAATGGGACATTTTCCGTGCCAACTTTTGCATTACAGGAAGAAAATTTTCGGACGCCGGCGAAAAGGATATATTTTGAGAGGGGGGAAGAGTAGCATGCCATGACGCCACTGTTTGGAGGTCTCGCTGTGACAGCCATGTGTCAGTTAACTTAACCGCCGAGCTGAATCCAGCTGCTAACAACGAAGTCTCAGTACACTGTACACAGCAGACTGTCACATTCAGAGTCAGTAGTAGAATTCTCGCTCTACAAAGCCGACAGGTGCGCCCGGCGGAGATTTGCCCAGGTAGGCGCGAAGAACGACCTTCCGCAGTTCATCGTAGGCGAGAACTAGAATGAAGAACGGCCACGGAGCGAACCACCAGGACCACCTACATAGACGCACCAGCCACCACCATCACATCAGACTAGTAGAAGTCGAAAGAGTGAGTGACTGAGTGAGTGAGTTCGGGTTTAACGTCCCACTTAATAATGAAACAGTAAGTTTAATCTTTAGAGAAAAACCTAATATAAAACATTAAACACGGAAACGACCTAAACCCAAAGCTGTAAGAACTTGCCATTATAATTTTACATGATATTTCTAATAATATTCCCTGCTATCCTCCAGACAGTCATCAATCTCATGATGCTGTCTATTGTAGGACAGGGAAATTAAGGTACTGGTATAGTTATTACATGTTGTCTTGTCGACTTAACATCTTCATTCCTATACTAATGGTAAGTGTATAGCAAAGAAAGGAAACGCGCCACCTGCCATATGAGATGACAGTATGACACAGTGTTGCCTGTTAGAGGTGAATGCGCCCTGCCTTAAGCCCAGCCAAGCAGGCTAGTAGAACTCGATTTACCTTGACCAGAAGGACTGAAAGCTGAGTTGACCTGGGTTGACCTAGCTATATTCCGAGATGGTTTACGTGTCCAAAGACAGTTAGGTTATCCAGCTAGTAATCGGGCATAGGGCAACTATGTCGACTGTACATGAAGTGTTAAGCAGCAGACCATGCCACCGCCTAGATCGATAGGAGACGGCGACGTCAAATATTCTCAGTTTTAGAAAATTACAAGAATTATAATGCCCAGTTTCTCTTGTTTTCACTGCTCATAGGCCTACACGTCTTGACACGCACGACATTACTCAACCCTGCGAATTACTGGGGAAAAGTACAATACCGATAACACAAATGCACACTTATAAAAGCACCCATGTCCAACCGATGTTTGCTGTGTATTAAATTAACACAAACCTGAGCGGATATATACGAAGTCCTTTATCCATTCCCGGACAGTAAATGAAGAACAGTGCAAGCGCAGTTTCAAACAGCAGCGCCCAGTTCAACGTCCCATTTCTGCGCATTTAATACACATTACAACTTTACAGCTAAGTGCATGATATCAACTTAGGGTAGCAGTAAAAAAATAAATAACGACTAGAACATTGGTAAAAATTTTAAAAAAATATTAACCTATATGACAATGAAAGAAATCACAATGGATCAGATCAATCAAGTAAACCGAATAGCAACGCTGCAATCAGTTGATAAAAAGCACACATTTTAGTTAAATAAAAAAAAAGAAACCGACACAAGCAGCTGTTGGTAGACGGAGTTACGCCTCGTCTTGCAGGCAATCAGGACCATCCACTGCGTCATCACGATCGCCGCGAAGAATCCCGAATGACACGTGTACTCAAGCACCTTGCGCTGTGAGAAACCCTACACAGTACATACACCAACAATTGCAGTCTACAGTATAGTACTGATGTCACGTATAAAGGGGCAACTGCTGCTCCATTATAGGGTGTTTACACGATCGAGCAAACATCGAGCAGCTAGCTCAATGTTCTATGGTAATTAGCATGCTAATTAGGAGGGCGGGCGGGTTGTAACTGAAAAGCCTATATAACATGTGATCAGCTGTGGGCTAGGAGCCTTTGCCTAGGCCTACATTTGAGCCAAGGGGCGGGGTTCCAATAGGCCTGCTTGAGCCAGCTCGATGTTTGCTCGATCGTGTAAACACCCTATTAGATGACGGCTTGAGCGGCAACAAAAAGTTGCTGAAGGCCTATAAGCGACGTGCCTTTTCAATGGGAAAAGAAATTTCGACCACTCACAGCTCCAGCATTTTCAACCAGTCTTTCTGAAGATATGAACATGCTTAACTAATGAACCAATTAAAACAACTACAACAAGAAGCCCAGCTGTCGCTAGGATAATTGACCGTACTGGTTTTTAGTGACCTTCACGGTCATCCAAGGTCCCTTTGCGTTAGCTGGGCTTTTCTTGTCATACTATACATAAGCCGCTAAGGGATACGTATGGACAAGACCTGTACTGCAGTCTGCAGCATGGGACGGCGGCACAATTATCTACAGTAGCCGAGGAAGGCTAACTGGCTGAAAAGATCCGTGCTTGCACTCTCTAAATATTGGCAAAGTACGTCCTTCAGAATGTCTCCTGTTTATCAAGTAATTAAACTACATAATTTTGGAATATAAGCTACACATTTCAACGAGGAGCTTACTGTTTTCAGTATAAATGATAAGTTAAACGCACACGCTTATCGAACAGTTTTACAATGCAAACCACTGCACATACGACGAGTGTCAGCAGATACCAAGTCATAAAAGTAGCTCATATGAACGTCACAAACCCATTCCTGTCCGAAGGAATCCTCGATGTCATTAACTCTGGAGTTCCACGACTCGCGAATCTGTATCAGTCGTGCTGGCCAAAAGCCGGACTCGGCCATGATGGCAAAGTACGTGTAGAACGCAGCGCAGATCTCGATTAACCCAAGCTGACCATATGACATCGACAGCAATCTAAAGCATCACGACAATCATCAGCAGAATGACCAGTGGCGTACAATAAGTGCCCAAAAGCTAAATAAACCAAGGGATAACTAATCGGTACAAATTATAAAATACTAAATCGCTGAAACAGTTGTGTTTTTAAGTTAAGCTTATGCTCAAAAGCAGCAGCGTTACATAGAACGCGCAGCGACAACGGCAGACCGTTCCCCGCAGCCGGTGGCGCGTAGGAAAACGCTCGTTGTCAGGAGTGATTTTAGTCGTATGCGTGCGGAGACTGCTGCCGGACTGAAGTCATGTTCGTGATGTGACACTGGATATTTGTGTGACAATGTCAGTAAGATAAGACGGTGCGTGTGACATGTGAATTAAGTGCATCATACTCATTACTTTGATGCAGATAATCAAAACACTAATAGACCTAATGTTGAAACGTGGACAACAGCACAGACTGTTAACAAACGGTCCGTCTGCTTGGTATAAACTTCTTGACCTTCTCAAATGCAGAACACATTCTTTTCTACAGCAGGATGCCAGCTCAAACATTATCTAGACTTTTTGCTCTATGTGCACACCGAGTGACTGCATTCAATATTATTTGCAACAAACACACTTTATAAATTACATATTTACTGACAGCCAATTTTTTAGTTGGTCAAATATGGCATAGACCAGGGAGCCCAGGGGTTGCACGAGCACCTTCAGAGCTAATATAAAACCTAACAAAATTTATGCCTGCTACGTGCATTTTTAGTGCTTTTTCCAGCCTCGCTGTTCGGCCTTTCAGACCTCCAGCCTTGTATGAACCGCCCTCAACTCCAATTTCTGGCTAAGCCTATGAGTTTGGAAAGCTACTATAGGCCTAGTCGACAAAAATGAGCTTCTGGGAATTTTTCAGAGCAGACAATTCACACGTAAAATAACCTTCCTGTCGTCCAACGAACAATCACAAAAGCTCTGCAGATTATTCTAACTAGAAAAGCATAATTACTGATTGGTGAAGAGTCTATGATGCTTCAAGTCGCGTGGCGCGCGGGTCATCACATTCGTTTCCGTGGTTTCCAGTGACAGCGAGATCGCCGGCAGCAGGTCGGTGCCGAGGTCGACAAACAGTATTGTCAGTGCGCCCATCGGCAGCGGAATTGCAGCCATTATGTACATCATCATCGCTGCCATCTCCGCAATGTTGCTTGTCAGCGTGTACGCGATCAGTTTCTTCAGATTGTCAAAGATCAGACGACCTGGCACAACCAGCCAGCCAGCATCTCAGAAACTCTCTTAGAACGTAATCAATTTAGCGAATCTGAAACCGGTTTCAGTTTTGCTAAATCGATTATGCTCTTAACGTTACTGACAATAATCTCAGTCAACACAGCAGAGCGCGAGTGTGTAACTCACCAATTCAATACATCTGTCAATTTGAACCATATTGAAAAAAAACAGCCGTCCAGTCCAACGCATCTGCCTTCATCATATACAATAGGCCAAACTAAATGTCGAAAAAAACTGTATCCATCAAAAAGAACCAGGAAATGTTGCACAAAATAACCATCAAAATAGTGATTTTTCAAGCTTCAAATGCACAAAAACGTATTTGCGACCAGGGTTTTCCACAGACCACACTGCTTATATCCTAAAGGTGACCTCAGACCCCTAGCCTAGAATGCGGCCAAACCCCTCCCCCTTGTAAAAGTCTGGCTAGGGGCTGAAAGAAACCAGAGAATAAATGTAGAAGTCAGTCACCTTCTTCAATGCCGCTGACGATCGAAGCAAAGTTATCATCCAGCAATATGACATCGGCGGCTTGTTTACTCACGTCAGAACCACTGCCCATTGCAATGCCTGCACACAACAATAAAATAACACACGCTGCAAAATGCAAACGTGAAATTACACACATACTTACGCCTACTCAAATTAATATCTTCCTACGTAGGCTAAAATAAAACTGCAGTAAGTAAAAGTAAGCAAAGTGAACCGTTGATTTATACAGCACACGTTAGAATTCTCGACTGTTCCGGTCACACGTAGGCCAAACAGGATTGCCTTAAAATTGTTTTCTCATTCTTTCACTATTCTGTTTGCTAACCACTAGTGAACGTTCATTAGTTATTGGAGCACGCTGATCACGTGGTTCATCACTCAGTGCAGGCACTGATATCGTGAACGTAACACCCCGTTTACACGATCAAGCTGGCTCGACGAGCTGCTATACGTTAGCTGGACACGCCAGCTCGATGTTTGCTAGACGTTTGCTCGATCGTGTAAATGAGGTATTAATGAGCTATATTAAGCCCTACTTGATTGGTAAAAATTATTATACAGAAAAAAACATTAAATGTTATTGTTAGATTAACAAGTACATGAGATTGTATTAATATATTAGTAGCATAATTATCACCGACCAATATCAGCTTTCTTGATGGCCGGAGTATCATTGACACCATCGCCTGTGACAGCGACGACATTTCCCTGGCGCTGACAGGCTTCGACGATCAACAGCTTCTGATGGGGCACGGTGCGAGCGAAGACAATGTCCTGATGATTGAGAATGACTTCGTCCAGTCGTATGAATGTCATGTCCGCCAGGTCGGCGCCGTGCACCACGATCGCCGACGCATCACTGACACGCAACGTAACAAACAGCGTCGAAAGTTCACTAGTCCAAAGGGACATCAGTCCGAACAGCAAGCACCAGGATTATCGTTAGCGATAGGGTTAGGAATTGAGACAAATTGCATTTTTGGCTATGGCAAACCGAAACCTGACCAAATTCAGACTAAGGCAGAGGGCTTCCTCACACTAGTGACCAGTCACCCAAAGAGCAGTAAATACACAACTGAACAATAGCACAGGCAGTTTGAGCACTCGAATTTTCACAAAATGACAGCAACGACAATAATTAGAAACGTTAGAACCTATGTGCGCGTATACACACGAATCGAGTCAAGTTTGATTAGTTTGTATAGACTATAAACCAGTGAGCACAACAGCGTGTATATAGATACATGCTTGGTATACGCAGTGCGCTTGAATCAATGTGACTGATTGCAGCTGAAGCATGCGTACTATGGACCTAATACGTGCATACACGGGCGTAGTATTATGGTGGAAATGCCTCTCGCAAAATCTGACAAACGCCAGATCGTCAATAAAATCAATGTTGTCGTGCGATATTCATGGACGTCGTTTTTGCTTTATTTTGCAGTCATTATGTCTAAAATTTAAGACAAAAGTAAGAAGTTTTCGTTGCACACTAGATATTTGTTTTGCGGTCCACTTTTCATTTGTGCAGGTCCTCAAGAAGATCACACACGTGGCTTACCAGGGTTGGACGCGGCTCAATTTTTTGGGACCCGACCCGACCAACACAAAATCTGACCCGACCCACGTTTTGGAGCTGATGAGTGACCCGTGACTCGCCCCGATTCGGCTCAACCCTGGCCGCTTTTTATCTGATCAAGTGTCACTGGACGGTCACGCCTCGGTTGCCTTGGTGTTGATGCGCTTACTTAGTTATTTACTTACTGAGTTATGAACAATACTCAATTTTCTGAGCAATAGGTAAAATTATTTAACTCCTCCGATAAAGAAAAAATAATGCATTTCAGAAATTTCGAGCCGACCCGACCCACCATATTTACCTTGATGCTGACCCGTGACCCGACAAGATCTGACCCGACCCGCGGATCGACCCGACCCATGTCCATCCATGTGCCAAACTCACCTTTCATTGACTTCGCCGACGGGAACTCTCAGCCGAGCGGCAATATCCTCCACAGTCTCGCTGCGATCTCTGATGATTCCCACGCCCTTGGCAACGGCCTTGGCTGTTATTGGATGATCACCGGTCACCATGATCACTTTGACCCCCGCTGTGTGACACTTCGCGATCGCCTCGGGCACCGACGACCGCGGCGGATCGATCGTCGATATCATACCCAGAAAACGCAGCTCAGTGTGCGGGAAATTCTCCCTGTCGGCGTCGAACTGAAACTCCGGAGGCGGGAACTCGCTGGTTGGAAGTCGCTTGTCACAGACGCCGATCAGCCGTTCACCGAGGCCGCCGATGTTGACGAACGCGTGGTGGAAAGCCTGACGCCAAGCACTCGATATTCGCTGTTCCTGTCCCTTCACCATGATCGTGGAACACCGATCAAAGATACGCTCGGGTGCACCAAGCATCGTCAGCTGGTAGCCGGGGTTCTTGCGATCATCCATCAGATTGATCGACACCTGACATGTATTCAAACATGATGCAATGTTTCAACTCAAAAAATACAAGTAAATACATTACGGAAATGCACTGCTTGAGAAGTGCTATAAATTTACCTCCATAATCGTACAAAAAGCAACACAAATATCTGATACTTAAAGCAACCTTTAAATAATTTATTTAGTAAAGTTTGAGAAAATTTCTTTTCATGTGTGGGCTACTTTATTAATGTGTGCACACCCCCCGTGTGCACTATGTGCAGCAGTTTGTCTGATTTCATCCGAATTGTGGGTTTACAAGCTTCAAAGCATACTGTTACTACTGTCGAGTTAACTACATTTTACAAGCGTTTTCATTTATATAATATATATAGCTTTAAGGGTTTGTTTCTTCTACGAGGCTTGCCTCACCAATTCTGATACACTGTCCATATTTCTGAGCAAACAAACGAATAAAAAAAGTGTGGTGATCCACATATCCTCCCATGTAGCTCTTGGTGATATGTGGAGAATTAGTAAATGAGGTTAAGACGACAAACCTGGTACTTGAGCGACTGAGTGAATGGTATTTCGCAGACTCTCTCATTGCGTCGTCGGAACTCGGTCGTGTTGCCATGCGCCAGCTCAGCGAACTGCAGCAAACACCTTTCAGTCCTATCACCGCTACAGCTCCTGTTCACACACCGACCCAACAGTTCCAACATACATCCGTGAAAACATTATCATCACACACGCCGCCCAGCAATAGTTGTGTCTACATCTAACTGTTATGTAGGCCTATTAGAAACTAGTGCATCTCGCAATTCTAGGCAAATTTGATGCAAAAAAGTGTCCTTCACGAACACACAGGTTCCGGCACGATCCCCATGCATTATGACAAGATTTCATAATGCTAGATAATTGTTACTTTTGTGCTGCCCACGAACACCCATCTGGTTGTTATGCAACACGTGCAGATGCATCCGCCAGTCACAACTAAAAATATTCTGACGTCACTAACCGCTTCAGTATTGGAACGTTTTCCTGACCAGACCGGAACTCGGATTTATTGCACAGCATAATGGCCCGCATTAAAGCCATCCATGTTGGCATTTCACGATTGTATCTTGCACCTGTTTACCACAAAATACACTCACTTACAGCGGCTTCTACCCTTATACCTGGTGGGCGCAGCTTGCGCCCAGTGAAAAATAGAGCGGGGAGTTTTAATAAGGTTGTAGATCAAAACTTCCCCCCTATTTTCACTGGGCAAATTACACTCTTAACAAATAAACTTCCCCCTGCTTTTTTACTTCCCCCTATTTTTTTCCATTATCTCCTCTAACAAAACTTCCCCATATTTTTTAATCTACACCTTTAACAAAACTTTCTCCATAGAGGGGGAAGAAGCCCAAAATAGAGGAGAAAACGTAAGTCAGAAATTGGGGGAACCTAAGCCCGAAATTGAGTGGGGTAAGTTGCGCCCGATTTCAATTCCTGATTTGGAGGATAGAAGACACTGTTTACTTACATGTACAGAATGACAAATACTACACTGCACTATAACAGCTGAAATCGCTGGAAGGTTAATCCATAAGCTCAGAATCAGTCAGAAACAAAACCAAATAAAGCCGGTGGACAACGTGGCTTGCGACTGCCAGCAGTCGCAGTTTTGTGAACAGGCTGGGGACAGACAGACATCAAACGCAGACACCCACAGACATGCTGTCTGACAGCAAGGGTCGTTTATAGCAATAGATAAACAAGCAACATTGGATAAAGGTAAGTTTTCATAAGACTTTCATTGAAGACCACGTGACCAATGGACGTGACGTCATACGTCACATGATCATTGCATCCGCCTACCCCAAATACCACACTCTAAACCCAAACCCAAAATGGATCCAATGCTTATTTGTTGAGATATACACTGTGTCGAGAAAAAAGTAACCCACTAGATATCATACAATAAAAATGTCAAATCTGAACGAATTTGAATAAGACTTTGTACACTTATGCCAAAATATATTGATAATGCAAGCACCAAACTTCATTGAAAAATATTCTTTTTAGCAAAGTTATTAATTGTTGAATATTGATAAAATATCTCCTTTACTAATATGGTGTTAATTAAGTAAACTCCTTTGTTAGTGTAAATTTGTGTAACTCCAACAAAGAACATCTGATTTTGGAAAAAAGTCCACATTAACAAGACATTATTTATTGGCATCCAGAGTGCCAAATTTCAGCTAAATCTGTTAATGCAAACAACATTTACACTGGCTTTTGTGAGGCCACCGTAAAACACTTCAGTTTCTGGCATTTGTGTCTGACGTCATGCACAAACACCAGAAACTGCGCAAAAGCCACTGTAACTATTTAGCCGTTTGGCAGTTTGACTGTGAAAAATGATGCATTGTTAGTGTAAAATTTTGTTAGAATCAAATGTTGTTTGTAACAGTTATGCAAATGTAAACTAAAAGAAGGGTTTACTTATGTAACGCCATATTGGTATGGAGATATTTTGTTATCGATATTCAACAACTAATAACTTTGCTAAAAAAATATTTTTCAACGAAATTTGGTGGATTGCTTTGCCAATTTATTGTGGATTAAGTGTGCTAAATTTTACTTAAATTCATTCAGATGTAACATTTTTATTGTATGACGTCAATGTTACTTTTTCCCGGACACGGTGTATTTATCCAAAGATGCCAAACTCTGCATGCTGTATGCCGTATGCATGCCCTGCCATGGCACAACGGCACGCTGTCGGAAACTAAGGCTTTGCCAAGCTGATGCACCGCAAAGCAATGTACGTGCACGGTGCAACAAAAAGTGGCCTGACTCACGTGACTGGTCATCGCTGAGATCCGCCTCTATGATCTCGTTGTCAAACCACAGATGCGACACGATCATTCGGTTCTGCGTAAGCGTGCCGGACTTGTCCGAGCAGATCATGGCCGTCGATCCCAGCGTTTCCACCGACTCAAGGTTCTTTATCAGACAGTTCTTGTCTGCCATTCGCTGTGCTCCAAACGCCAGTGATAGCTACACAAAACAACGTTGCAAAATGTTAGCACTCACTTCAACAAAGCAAAATGTGAGATCCATTAACTGTATAAAGTTAGGCATTTCGACAGTGCGGAAAAGTCATTTGGCATAATACACAAGTATCCATCTCCACCTATGTAGTCTAAAAACTTGCTCTAAAATTCATTTTCAACAGAGAAAAATTGTTAACAATGGTCACCCATCAGCAGAAAAAAGCAGGAAGTAACAGTAGCTCTGAACATTCATGCAATTATTCATGCAACTAAAAAATTTATATCTCTGTTGCAACATACCACAAGTCAAATGTGATACAGGCAAGGCAAAGTTTATCTGGCATCAACTGGAAAATTGTAATAAATGATTTTCAATAATACAGCAACACACAATCACATACCGTGATGGTAGGCAGGATTCCTTCCGGCACACATGCCAGAATGAGACCGACCAGGTAGATCAGCGCATCGACCCAGTAGAAACCAACTATCAGTGACAGGAAGAAGAATAGTAGTGACACAAACACGCTGATGCCAGTGATAACACGCACGAAATGTCCGATCTCGTGTGCTATCAACGTTTCCTCTCCAACTTCCATCCTTGCTGCAATGCTAGCGATGCGACCCATCAAAGTTCTGTCTCCGGTTCCAATCACGACGCCTCGAGCCATTCCTGTTTGTCGCATCAACGCACACGCTCGCCAGCATTATTATCTGTTCAACAGAACTTTGACTATATTGGTATCCACTGATAGTAACAACAGTAATAATTAAAAAAAAAACAAAAATAATTTGGTGAAAGGTGGAATCATTCCTCGTTTTGATTCAACAGATGACAGCATAGGACTTACGGTTTAGCTGCAATTTACAATTGCATGTTTTGGCCTGGGAATGGATTTGACCCCCATATGTCCCCATCTGCTGGCGGTCAAAGACCCCATCTAATACAATGCGATCAGAGACCACCAGTGGCTTCTATCCCTACACCTGGTAGGCGCAGCTTGTGCCCAGTAAAAAATAGGGGGGAAGATTTGATAAGGTTGTAGATCAAAACTCCCCCCTTTTATCACTGAGCAAACTACACCTTAACAAAACTTCCCCATTTTTTTTATTAAATCTGCACTTTTTACAAAAATTCCCTCCCCCCTATTTTTCAACTTGCACCTTTAACAATAACTCGCCCCCTATTTTTCACTGGGCAAACTACACCCTTAACAAAACCTTTTTCCCTAGAGGGGAAAAAGCCCAAAATGGAGGGGAAAACTTGAGTCAGAAATTAGGGGAATCTCAAAACCGGGGAAAATTTGCACCCGATTTTGATTCCAGATTTGGGGGATAGAAGCCACTGGAGACCACAAGTGTAGATGGCAAACGGCATCTTAATATGACAGACAGTTTAACTAGAATGCATGATTGGGACAGACGGACAGATGACAGACTGTGCTATGGAGAAATGTGCATCGTACAGAAATAGGTAAAATCACTTGTGCTGCATTAGGCATTTTGCCAATAATATTAATAAAATCTGTAGAGTTCCATATCTAAGATGCAAGAGTAGACACAGTAGATGTTGTTCATTATTAGTAGTACTGCAACTACAGTGTAATTTACATTTTGACATGTCGTATAACTAGACAATTATTTTGTAGTAATCCATCTTAAGTCAAGCCCTCCAAACTAAACATTGCAAAAATTGTTGCAGCAAGACTTGCTAAAAGCTGGATGCCTTTCAACTCGCCTAATTAACAGCATACCGTCACAATGAAATAATGTTCTGCTCAGCAGAATTACATTACATTAATTAAATGAATATAATGCGACTTCAATATCACACATGATCAATATAACTTACTGCATTTATTTATATATATATGTCCCATGTGATTCTATTCATATCAGTAAAATTAATCAAAAAACCTAACTAACATAAACTACGTAGAAAACTAAAAAGCCAACATTTTCATGCATAAAACATAATAAATGAACAATAAATTATGAACAGATAAACAGACCTTCCACAGCTGTTGTACAGAAGAAAACCAAATTCCGAGTCTCCAACGGATTCTCGTTTGTGTATTCTGGCGTTCTAATCTGAGGCTCTGTCTCTCCAGTCAGTGGAGCGTTATCAACCTGTTTATATTAAGCCAGCATTGTGACACAATGTATTTTATACAACATTATAAACAATAACAGATGACGATAAATTATGCGAGAACAGCACATCTGGCTAAGAATGAAAATGGTGCTGCATGGTGTCCTGTCACCAATTTATTCAGCATCAATTGTCATTAACACTAACACATGCAAACTCAGACCTGTCGAGAGCCACAGCGTGGCATGAAAAAACATTTTTGCAGGGCTCCTCTGGGGAGAAAATTTTAAAACTTTTTTTTCAATATAGTACATTCTGGTGTACTTTATATTTCTGAGTAATGGCAGGGCCCCCCAAAGGTTGCAGAGCCTGGGGTAGCTTATCCTCCCCCTACCCCACCCTCTCGATGAACCTACCAACGAGAAGCATCAATAGATTAAAAGTTGCACTAACATAGACAAAGTGAATCAAAACCAGCAACCAGCAAAACAACTATCAAACAAGTGACAAGATAAGAAAATACAGTAGCTTTTAATTAATAAATGAAGAAATCTGAAGAGTAGCTACTAAGAATAAGTAGACGAACAATTCATTGAACCTTGAAGTTTTTAGTAGCAATAAGGCGCAGATCAGCTGGAATCCTGTCACCAATCCTCACTTCAACAATGTCGCCGACGACAAGTTCCTCCGCATGAATACTGCATTTCTCGCCTTTCCGTATTACCATTGCAAACTGCAATGATCATTTGCACATATGATTAGTACACAAAATGATATTTTCTCCGCAGGATATCAATTCTGAAAAAGCAGGGAAATAAATCTCACACATACACACAATGCCTTTAAAAGCACTTTTCTATAAGACATCTCTGTTGTGACGTCTTTAACTGTTGTTTATGTTTTTAAAAAATATCTGCGGAATATTTTTTATCATGGATGGAGTGAAACATATTTAACTATACAACAAACACACACATATTGGCAAACATAAACAGCTACATGCATGTAGTTGTTTATGTTTGCCAATATGTGTGTGTTTGTTTGTTTTTACTGATAAAAATAATGGTATTAAGTTTTATTACTCAGTATTTATTGTTTTATTATCAATAATTATTGATAATAAAACAATAAATACCAAGTAATAGAACTGAGCACCATTATTTTCATCAGTAAAATTCATCAGCCGTCTTCGATGCTAGGAGATACCAAAGGCTAGAAGTTATACCTGAGGAACAAGGTTTTTGAATGATTCCATGATGCGTGAGCTTTGTGACTCCTGATAGTAGCAAAAGCAGCTGGTTGCAATAATGGCTCCGGTCAGAAGAAAGCCGAGATACATCTGTGTGAACACAACAGTAAAGATGTGTGCAATTTTGACAGTAAATGTAGT
>Ga0209671_1000508_pt1 | contig 26261 bp, 18 predicted proteins | sample WorMetHERISLAND2_2_FD_187401 | JGI IMG/M metagenome (GOLD analysis project Ga0209671, IMG submission 187401) | Marine gutless worms symbiont microbial communities from Max Planck institute for Marine Microbiology, Germany - Olavius geniculatus... | ecosystem: Host-associated > Annelida >...
GCTACTCCCTTTGGCTCCAAAGATCCTTCGTCTAATACGCTACATTTTAAGCCAATTTTTGACCACCCTTTGAAAAAAGTTGTAAGGGGGGCCCCCGTCCCCAGTGGGGAGAGCGCTAGTAAGACTTCGTCATTCTCTAGCGTGTGTAAAAATTTGGGGTGCAGCAACCCCTAGGGGCCGAAATGTGGTCTACCGAAAAATGCACTTTAGGGGGGTACGATTCAACATCGAGATCTCCAAGGTCACTGGACCAAACTTCACCGGACTTGTTTCTCCTAACCAAGAGGAATCACGGTAGACGGAATAAAAATCCGATTTTGAATACCTTCATCCGTTTCGGAGATATTCGCCGCCGAACTTCAAAGTCGTCCGAAATCAGGCCAAATTTTGCATGTTTTTCGCCCCCAAATTTTTTTGGGGTGTCCCCCTAAAATTTTGGACCGGCATTATAAAATTGGGCCTAGTACTGACCATCGTGCAAAATTTCACGCCGGTCGGCCCACGCATCTCAGAGATCTCGCGTTCAAAAATAAATAAATAAAACATCTGGGCTAAAACATAAGTCCTTCCGAAAACTATCGGAATTATTCTCTGTGGTTGCATGTATTGCTTCTGCTGCTGTGTTATATGGTCAAGCATTCGTTTTCACATCTCAATCACCAGTGAAATGAGATCCAACTGTGCCCAAAGCCAAGCCCGACCCCTCCAGAAAATCCGACCAAAATTTGTTCACAGCTTTTCAAGTATTGAGAGAGATAATCAGTGAGTGAGTGAGTAGAGTTTAATATCCCACTCAGCACAGTATAGATCATTTCGGGGATGGCCTTTCCAGGCAATGAACGTACACACAATAATGGAACAGTAAGTTTAACCTTTACAGCAATGGAGCAGAAAACTTAACCTTTACAGATAAACCTAATATGAAACAAAAAACACAAACGACCTAAACCTAAAATTGTAAGAAGTGCCGATTATAATTGTGCATATGTAACAATAATAATTTTGGCAGTTCTAATAATCTTCCCTGTTTTTATCCAGACAGTCATGAATCTCATAATGTTGTCTATTGAAGGACAGGAGGCAAGACCCAGGCAAAACAACTAAATAGCTTCCTTCTTTTACAGTAAAAGCATCATAGCTACACAGAACTGAACACAGCTCAGCTGATACTAGCATCAATAATGACACAATTATGTATTATTACGTGACAGAACATTTTCACCAATTGCGGACTTAATCCTCGATATCTTTAGCACTATAATTCCAGCAACCTATTCAGTATTCACACTGTCTTGAACAACAAATGACAACTCTGTAGTGTATACGCAGATAAAGTTCAGCACTAAACACACGAAAAAAAAACAAGTTCGGGAGATACCAAAAATACGATATTATTCACTGTTAACCATTTCACTAAAAAGAACAAATGACAGTTATCTAAAACACGAGGAGACCAGTTTGTCAACGTGTCTTACCGTGCGATTTCACAGTGGTTGACATTAAGGCCTCTCTTAGGCATCCAGCCAATTCCACGCTGAGGGTCGGAGGACTGATAGCAGTTCAGATAGTGAACAAATGGAGGTTCGTCAGTCACTTCAAAATACCGAATCACGCTGTCACCCTACAGCAATAGCAGCAATGTACAGGGTGGGCCAAAAAAACGGACCTGTTTGAGCATTAATAACTCAGCGATGGTTACTTGTAGAAAAGCGGGTGATATGTCAAAAGTTTCAAAATGTTGTAGCCAAAAAGGGCCGAACTTGCATAGCAAATCATTTAAATATTCTTTGCCTAATTTGCTTCTATGTTCATTACCTCTGAAATTAGGCATTTGGCTGCACTTCCATGTGCCCGAGTTCATTGAACTCAAAAACTCACTGCCAAAAAGTCCAGATTAAAATTCTGTTAATTATGCAGTGCGGGGGCATTGTAGCAGATAGCATGGTCACAAAATTTCAGTAACTGACCAGCTAAAACGTGTGCTAATCGAATGCTGGGCTCACCTGATCCTGAACACATTGACTCCAGAGATCGATCAGCTGTCTAAAAGGACTGATGACGGTTATGAATGCAAAAGCTGGACAACTGCCTACGTCGAATTTCATCTAAACTCAACGTATGTATTAATGATTGTTGATATTTCACTGTATGCTGAATGAAAATCAACTTAAATTCATGTGTTACTGGCAATTTAGCATGATGTTCACTACGTTTACACTTGGCAGAAATAATTAGCTATAAAGAGTAATATAAGGCCTAAAATACATCAGCAATAACAGCAAATACACATAAATGGAGTAGTCACAGACCACACCATCTCACTCAACAAGTCACAGACTGGGACCACACCAAAGTGATCGACAGAAAAAGCAACAAGATGGACCACTGATGGATCATGGAAGTGATACGCACAAAAAACAAGACAAGGTGATTAAGCAAGATGAGGGGTCCTACCAGCTTTCCCACATCTATGCGAATTTGTTCATCATGGCAACCACTAATGGGAAATGAAAATCTTTCCTAAGAAGAAGGCAACAGTTGGCAAAAAGTCTAAGGCAATTCAACTAAGAAAAATTGTAAAAATGTAATTTTATAAATTAATATTACTGAAAAAGAGTGTCATCAGTAAACAACATTTTAAACAAGGCCTCAAGGTGTGGCTTGTGTGGTGTGTGGTGTGGTGTGTGATTGTGCCCACTTGTAGCAGGCACCTCTGAGAACACTGTTTAAAGGGTGATATACATGGTTCTTACTACTCTGCAGAATTTTTCCCCCGACTTTTCCCTGACTTTACAAAACAAAATATATCATTTTCCCACAGGACTAATTTGTTGATGCAAAATACCAATGTCTGTTTTCAATCGCTTGCAGTCACATTAGAAACGAAAGCAGCGAAACAAATTTAAAAGTGGAGGTACAAATAATACACGAGTGAAGTGAGCAGGAAAAATTTGGAACTGTTGTACGCAGTCTGCACCCAGGTACTTTTAAATTCCCTGATTTTCCCTGACCTTCTAAGTTTTCCCTGACTTTGGAATGTAAAATTCCCTGACTTTCCCTGATCCTCTGATTTTCCCCCAACTTTCCCTGACTTCACCTGACCATAGGAACCACAGATAGACAAACTTGCAAACAGACTGATTGATTGACTGATAAGTACGAACCTTGCCACACAAGTAGACCATATTCGTGTCCTGGTCATAGAATGGGAAGATGACTCCGTTGCTGGTGTCAATCTCCTGCATCACGATGTTGTTTAATTTCTACCGCAAAATACAAAAAGACATCGTAGTTTATACTGTGCTGCTTCTCTCTTCTGTTACTTGCTTCCTTTTTGGCACGTGTTTTTGTCAGCAATTAATAATAACTAAGCAGTGAGAAAACAGCTCACATATTGCAACTCACATATTGCAAAAAAACGCTCAAATGTACAGCACAAAAAGCAATAAATGTAACACGATCACATGTATCATTGTACTGCATCACGTGTAAATTAAATGTCATATCTGTGTAACTGGTAACAAATTATCCTCTATTGGCCACATAACACTGAAATCGTTCACAAACTAGTGGATAGTGCGGACTTGTAAGTAAGTAAATCACACAAATTCAAACTGATCTTTAACCTCGTCCCAGAGTGCATACTGGCGCTCACTCATGCGTGAAAATCCACAGCTGAACGCTTTGCCAGACTTCAAGAAGACAACTTGTGTTGGCTTTGCACCATCATGGCCAACCGCCTCCTGCAGCCACAGCAGCTTAATTCACATCTGAATGATTAGATTACTTCTCAGATAAATGCTTAACTATATAACAGCTGATAACATCAACTGCTCACTGCTACATACACCTCGATACCAACTACTAATATTATATTTAGAGTGAAAACAGCTTGATGATGTAGCGGTAGCATGCCGAACTTGTAACCCTGAGGTTGCAGGTTCGACTCCTGCCTGGTGCACTGCCAGGGAACATCGGAACAACTTTGGGTAAGTTGATCACACACCTCTGTTCACCAAGCAGTATAATTTGGTACCGGTCAAAGGGCGGTGATGCTCTGCGGCTGGAAGATAACCGTAGGTCTGGTGTTGCACTGGCCATGCGTCACAGATTCAAGTGGTCTATCCACCTATGGGCTCAACGGCCAACGTATGGGAGATGAGCACCCCGCCTATGCTCCAGATTGGGCACGGCCTGGTTTGCTTTTTGTTAAAACGACATTGGTACTGGGGTACTAGTATTGGTTATTGGCCAATATTAACCAGTATTGTGTGGTATAGGGTACTGGGCAATATTTTCATCCACCCAATACCGATGCCTCTCAGACATCTTGATACCAGCACAGCAACAGCTGCCAGCACATGATATATTAACAGGCATAACTAATATCAGCAGGGTATGCTCTGTATGTTTGTTAAATAAACCAATACAGCACTTTACTGTGATCTGGTACCATGGGTATTGATAATGAGAGGACTGAATAATATTGGATATTAAGGGTAGCACGTTTAATATCGTTCTAACCCCAATTTTACTGATCAGAGATTGCAGCGACACTACTGCATCAATGACGCTCGGCGACTTCACTTTTTGACTTAGACTTTCGCTGAGCCTAAACTTTGGTCTAAGTATCTACTTAAGTCAAAAAGTGAAATGATTTCGCTGAGCGAAAACATGGCGACTAACACAGATAGTTAAGTAAATTAAAACAGTCTGGTACCAAAAATAAATGCCATAATGGCTACACAATGACGTAAGACGTTACGTAATTACGTCATTTGCGTGTGCAGTGCAATCAAATAAGCAAGTCCAAGCGTAACTGGTTGATTTATTTCCTGTTAGGTTTACCGGTTTTCCGCCATTTTTAATCGTTTTGGTCTAAGTCAGTAGACTTGAACCAAAGTTTAGTTGAACTGTGGTCTAAGTACAGACTTCAGCGTTCAGCTTTAGCTTTGGCTCAGCAAAAGTGTAAATCAAAAAAAGAAGTCGCCCATTGCAGGGCCACTTTCAGCAGTATGCAAAATGCGCCAGTAGTTTAGGATCCAAGTGTCTCATTTGTAAAAATTCACTGCTGAACAACTGGATCGTACGCTATCTGGTCCGTCTACTCATCACTGGATAACTTTAAGTGCCAGCTAATCACACACTGGTTGTGATAGACTTAGAGCTGTCGAAGCATTAATTTTTTTAAATGCATTAATACACTGCATTAATTTTTTGTTAGGACAGTCCCTCCGACCGATCGTGGTCCTTGTGCACGGCACGACGAGTGCCCCGCTGTTAGCCGACCGCAGCTGCCACCTGCCGATGATAGACGAGACCGGAGTGCACAAATCTGCCAAGTATGACAGCGCCAGACCACGAAGGCACTTGAAGGCGATTCGCTGGCGGACTGGAAGCCGGTGAAGTTGACGCAGCACTGGAGTGATGTGGTCAGACTTCTTAGTTCCGGTCACGACATGCGCTGCTGCATCGTGGACGGTCTGCAGTTTCGTCAGCAAGCCGTCACTGTTGCAGCAATCAAGACGGCTGCTGACAAATGCACGCACCAGTGTCCTTGCAGCCTCCAAAGTCAGGGAAGATCCGACCATCCGCAGATGGCGTAGTTGAAACAGGCACGAATGGTGTAATGCGGAGACGTGGTCAGCCATGGTAAGCTGGCCGTCGATGTTGACATCTAGGTCGAGCACTGCGGACGACGGCTTGACGAAAGCAGACAGTAGTGATAGCTCAGCAGTGGTCAGCTTGGCAAGCTGCTGTCATGTTCCAAGCCACACGAGCTGTGTCTTGTCGGCACTCATCCTCAACCTGTTGCTACGCATTCAGGCATCGATGCGTTCAATGCAGTTGCATTGAAACTGACGCGGATGTGGCTGGAGCACTGATGTACACCTGTGTGTCGTCGGCGTACGAATGTCCAACAAGTCCGGCACTCGAGATGATGTCGAACAACTCAGCGATGTACAACAGAAACAGCAATGGGCCAAGGACAGAGCCATTCAGAACGCCGAAGAGCAGCTCGATGATTGCCGACAGCTGCCCATTGTAGCATAATTTGACAGCTCTAGATAGAATGTCTATCCCAGCTTTTGTTTAATCGGCACATTTTCTATAAGTTAAAAGAGATAAAGATATCTTCTTCTGAAGAGATGTTAATAAATACTAGTAGAATGTGAGCAATGTGACATTGCATCAAACTAAGAAAGCATTTAAGACCTGGACAACGGTTCCAATTCTTGGCTCTATTACGCGTATCTTCTTGTCTTTGCATGACACAACAAACAGTGATCCGTTGTAGCTCCATGAAGCACTTAGCGGTATGTTCGGCAACTCCACCTCTGTTATTACCTCTGCTGTTCCAATGTTCCAGATGAATATCTTGTTGTCAGAACCTAAACCATCAAAACAGAAAAGCACTGTTAATCAATCGGTCACAAGCAGAAAAGCATGGACACATGGAGACTCGATGCACCGGCAAAACTACTGTCAACAAGCTGCATGATATACAGGGCGCAGCAAAAAAAGTTGACCCCTAAAGTTTTTCGCTATTTTTCAGCAACCGTTTGGAATTTTAATTTGAAATTTTACAGTTATATTGAGTAAAACCTTTTACATCTAACTGCCAAGGAATATGTGATTCTGTTGAAAAATGACGAAACTATTGACTTTTTAACATGACTGCCTACCGATTTTTCAGCATTAAAAAATGTTCAGGCTAAAAATGCTACTTAATTTTCAAAAACCGATTACCATGTTACTGCCGATGACAAACAGCGAGTTATTTCGTTTATAAATTATCACTTAATTATCATTCTTTTAAAGCAAGCACCGGCTGTCCACCGGGTTCATCCGCCAGCAGGATGGTGCACCAGCACACACAGCGTGCAGCGCACGGAACAGGCTGCAAGCCAACTGTCCAGATTTCATCAGTAAAAGACCAGTGGCCTCCAAATTTGCCGATGTAAACCCAATGAATGAACTATCGTGTCTACGGTGCAATGTTGAAGGCTTACTCCAAGCTTAAAACAAAGCCAAGAACAACCGCCAAAGTCAAGGAAGCACTTCAGGTTATCTGGGGCAACCTGCCACAAGTACCGATCAACAAGGCTGTGAAAGACTTATCAAAGTAAGTGACTGAAGGCTTGTGTTGGAGCTGGAGCTCACACTGATAATGAAATTCTGGCATTTGATCATTAGTTAAATATGTTATTTCAATGATGTTATTGCATTGGTGTAGTAGCTTAAACATTTTTAATACTAAAAAAATCGTTAGGTGGTCATGTTAAAAAGTCTATATCTTCGTCATTTTTCAACAGAATCACATGTTAATTGGCAGTTAGATGTAGAAGGTTTTACTCAATAAAAATGTAAAATTTCAAATTAAAATTCTGAACGGTTGCTGAGAAAACAGTGAAAACTTTAGGGGTCCGCTTTTCTGCCACACCCTGTATGCATCCAAATAATGATGTAATGTTTATGTACTGTACGCTATACAGTAAAAAGTCACTGAATCTCTGATTTCCTCACTGTGTATGACAATATAAAAATCTGATTTGACCTATAAAGTAATTAACCCATTCTTCTGTACACAGAAGAATGTTAGACTAATACATCACAAAAGAGAAAAAGCATCCACAATTGCAGTATAGAAACTGCTAGCTAATTTTTTTAAACATCTCTGTTGATTATTTGTTTTTTTTTGACAGATGTTGGCACAGATAAAAAAATACAGAGCCAAGGAGAATTAATGGCTGGCACTTGAACCAGTCAACTTGTACTCTGAGAGGTACCTGTACTGGCTGCAATGGTTTAAACCTGTTAGTGTAAAACGGATAACGAGATCTGTCAAGTGACAAAAGTCAGTAGTTGAATTGTCAGAAGGGATATGATCAGCTTTGCCTTGTCCTATGATGCTGCTAAGTACCTAGAGATCAGCAGAGAATGAAAATTACACAGAAACCAGTTAACAATTAATTATCAAGTTTACCTGGAGACTAACTATCAAAATGGTAAGTGTCCTTGTATGCATAAGACTGGCACAGCAGATGTTAATAACAAAGCACAAACTAAGAAGAATATTCTGTACCAGTAGTGTATGCATTAGAGGGATGTTAATGAAGCCAGAATACAACAACAAGAATGAAAATGAGAACAAATGATTGAGAATGAGAACGACATAAAAATGAGACCATTAGATTTAGCCTAGAGAGATCTTGAGAAGTTAGCATCGCCAAGTGTATCAGTATGCATACATTAAGTGTACAGACCTCCACTAAAAGGATACTATGTAGTATAAGTGTACACGTACACACTGAAAAAAATACTGCGTGTATGTGTGTGGACCTCCACTAAGGAGAATGTTGTGTACAGTAGGATGCCAGATGACAAGGCCAACTCGTCTCTGATGCGCTACAAGCTCCACCACCGGCTCTTCCAGATTCCTCAGCAGCCCACCCTCGGGTATCTGCCAGATCTTGATGGTACAGTCCTCCGACCCACTGGCAATGATGTCGTCATCATGTGGACACCACTGAATGTCAAGTACAGCGGCACGGTGACCCACTACCAGTGGACTGTCACGATCGACTCGACCTGTCTGTCCAATCGCAATACAAACCGACACTTTCAGCATGCATCGTTATCTGTTACGACTTGCACAAGTTCTTTGTTTAGTAAAATATTATGACCTTAATCTCAAAGTCTATGGTTTGTGTCTCGCACTTGTAACTTCTAAACACTTTATTTAAACACCAGCATTCACCAACCGGCTAACAGAAAAACCTACTACTTCAAAGAGAAAAATATTAAAGAAACCTAAAACCAACTATATGACATACACACAATTATCAAAAATACATCACACTATAAAAACTATAAGACAATGTAACACAAAAGTGAAGACAAGATCGATGTAAAAACAGACAAAGAATGAGTAACAAGAACAAAACTACAAACTGTTTCACCCAATAAACGTTTGGCATAAAATCAATTACCAACCTTATCAAGTGCAAGGACAAGAAATGCTCCACCACCCGCAGCTTCAGTTATAATGGCGAGATACTTTGGATTAACGGCACAGAACGTGGAGTCCCATGCACTCTTTGTGATACGAATGTTGTCATAGCATTGATCATGCTTGACGGCTTGTCCGTACACATGACGGAACTTACTCTGACGAACTCCTCGAAATGACATCTACAGTTAATCACAAAGCAGAAAATCGTGCAATCGCATGTTTCCCCTGGCGAGCGTTTTCGCATACCTAGAATACCTACCTTTACCGAACAATTTTGTACAATTTCTCACAAATGAACATTGGCACAAACCCTAACCAAACCCTAACGAAGACGGCAGACAGCGATAATCAACTACTTATTTTTCGTGAATTATCATGGAAGCATCTTTTCGCTTTTTGGCTATATGTCGTGAAAATTTATGTATTGAAACATATACATTAAAGCTAAGGAAATAAACGATTAAGCACACAATTAATTATTGACGTGTTACAGCTATGCTGATGCGTCTGTTTGTCTGTCTGTTAGTTAGTTTGAACTAGGTGGAAATGTTAATGCTGTTTCGTTGCAAATTGTCTGCCATGAGCACAAGTCTGGCAGTGAAAGAATTTTGCAAATCGGTCAATGTGGGGCAAAAATATAGATAGATTCATTCCGTACAGATTATAGGCCTACATTTTAGAAATATAAGATCACGGTCACGCTTTGAGACATTAGCTGAAAACTCTTGGACGCTTACCAGTGATGTGGTCAGTTACATAAGCCTACACTACAGGCTACAGCAGTTGCTAATTTGCTATAATTGCATAATCTGATAATACTGTACCGGGTACTAAATAACAGCAGATAATAATATTTATTTTCTGTAAATTTTCACGGCAGATAACCATTCCACTCCGTGAAAATTCACGGCAGATAGCAAAAATCGACTACTTATTTTCCGTGAATTTTCACGGCAGATAACATCTTGCAAACCGTAACCCTAACCGACGGGTGCGACGAAACACCGCACCGGCCTCACCGACCGCACCGGCAGGAAATTACCGCACCCTAACCCTAACCCTAACCCGTCTGCAGCTGCCGCCATGCTCGAAGTGATCGTTTTAGGCGCCGGTGCGGTGATCTGATGCCGGTGCAGTCGGTGAGGCCGGTGCGGTGTTTCGTCACACCGCTAACCGACCCTAAGTATGCGAAAACCCTCTCCGGGGAAAAATGCGATTGCGCTGCAAAAATAACATGAAGCATCACAACATAATAATAATAATAATAATCGTCATCACCATGATAAATGTTATAGTGCATATCGACAGTGCATTACAATGTTTACAGTTGCGGAAACATATTAATCTTGAAAGATCTGTCACCAAAGACCGCAGGCAAGTCAACAACAAAATATGTTCTCACTATCGAGTTACCTGTTTGAGTTTGCCGTCACCGATCCACAATAAAACAATATGCAGCTGTAGTAATAAAAAACAAAAAACAAATTTTGAACCGTAGCCAACAATAACGATAAAAATGCACTTAAAATCACTTCCTCAATAAACAAAACTTTACGTGTACGAAACATAGAAATCTATTTCCTATTTTTCAGATAGTGTTGCACGGCATGAGAAAAATCTGCTGATAAATAAAATAATGTGAGGATAATAGCGGTTTCTATTACCGTGACCGCCACAAAGCAATAAACTATCAAAAATAAATGCGGTATCGTCAGACTGCGGTATTTTCAGTCTGCAAAATGTTATGTTTTCAACATCTTTCATAAAAGTCTCAATGAAATTGTTAACAAAAATTTGTCATTTTTTTGTTCTGATTTTTCATCTCTATTTTTCACACAACCCATGTTTTTCTTTCATTTATATGAGCCTACTTAGTTACTGAAAATAGTGCCAAAATGCACCAAAAGACGTCATTTTCACACAAAAAAATGCGAAAAATTTTTGGGAAGGGGGCACAGATCCCTTGCCGTTGGGAGGGGATACCTCTCCCCATAGGGGATAGCCCTCCCCATACCCCACCTCTCAAATGCTTCCACTACAACTAGATTCTGGCTACGCCACTGACATGTTGCGTTCACATTTTTCCATGGCACATCACATTGTATTAAATTTCATTTAACTTCATTTTGCATTTTACTTATTTTACTTAACACGTGAAACGTCACTTTTGCACAATCAAGATATCTTCGTAACAGCTGCGGCTGATGGCAGACAGCGGCATGTAGGCCACAACCCTCAATCTATATCGGCCATGTGTACGTTTAAACGAAAGATGCGTTTACTTCCAAGGATAGTGCATTTGATGAAAATGTTACTCATATCATCACTGAGCTTAGTACTTCCAACTGAGTGACCTGGAAAAATTTCAGGCGAATTTGATGACTAAAACTAAGCTGCAGCATCTCTGTGAACAATTTCCAAACAGGCCTGACTGCTACAACTCGGAAGAAATTGAATTGCCGATGTGAAAACTACAGAAATCTGTGGATAAACACCAAGTACAAAGCAACGAACTTGACTGTGCAATCTTGTAACACAAACCAGTAAACAAGCAGCAGTAACAGTGTAATACTGAAAAGACATTAATCAACATTAATGAAGTGAAACTGACTGGAATTCTTCACATACAGAATAAACACACATCTGCACAGTGACTGCTGACTGTTACAAATGTCTGCAATTAAACCACGATACTTTATTGCAATTGCATAAAAAAAAATACACCACGTAAACAGCTGCAGCAACAATCGTTTCCTTAGTACATCTTCACTCCACAATGACGTACAAAAATGTGACAAGCAAAACCTAGGAAACAGGCAGGAAAATTTATTTGCGGCTACATTCAGTGTTCGCACTTTCATACATTTTTTTTGCGCGATAGCAGAATGGTTCGCACGTCTTAGCCATGGCCTGGAAGTCTATCCATCCGTCTGTCTGTCACAGTCGTGATCTGTATCAAAACGGTGCAATCTAGGATCACAAAATTTTCACTATGTGCTGCCCCAAGGACTCTAGTTTTTCGCGACAAAACTTTGTGCCCCTGAGTGCAGGGATTCCCCTTGAATGAGGGCATCAAAAAGAGGTACCCCTTAAGAAGACGTTATTTTGCCGCTATTGGCTCGCTTAGTGTGAAAATGGTTGCAGATAGGTACAGACATGCTGCTTATCATAAAAAGCACTGGTGACAGGCTTTTTAGATTTATCAACATCGATGACCTTGAACCCCCAAAATAGAGGTTTTCTGTGAATTTTTGCAATTTTTGGCTGCAGCGCACATTTCAAGAGTGAACTGCCACAAAATACCTGAAGATAGATCAAGACAACCCGCATATGAAATTTTCAACATTAAATGCAGATTTTAGCAGTGAAACTGCCGACCCCCTAGGTTCAAGGAGGCCTGTGCACGAGAGCATCAAGGAGGGGTTGCCCTCTAAAAAGTGGTTATTTTACTCATATTGGTTCGTCTAGCATAAAAAAGTTGCAGATAGGCACAGACATCCTGCTTATTTTAACAAGCACTAGTGACAAACTTAGGGGTGTCAACATCGATGACCATGAATGACCTTGAACCCCCAAATAGGGGTTTTTAGTGAATTTTTCGTGATTTCAGGCTGCGACACACATTTTAGCGTGAACTGTGCCGAAATGGCTGGAGATATACTTGGACAACTTGCATATAAAATTTTCAGCACAGAACGTACATCTTTAACTATCTAAGTATTGACCTCTTAAAGTCAAGGAGTCTTCCATATGGAGGCCTCAAATTTAAGTACTCTTTCAAGACACATTATTATTTTATTGCTGTACACTGATTGCCAAGGTGGCAGGACCGATGCTATCGCGCGTCACATGAGCTTTGCTCAAATTACTTGTTGGATTAGACAGATCAGCGGCCATCTATCAAACGGGTTTCATGATATCCGTAATGGCCTGGTCTAAAGCCGTAATTTTTTACAACAATAATCCAGCCTCTGTATAGTCAGAATAATGGGGCACGCCAAGACACAGAAATTAACAAGTTGCTTTGATGAGGTGGGTTGAATATATCAGTATCAGCATGACAGCATCTGCGTTTGTTACTGCAACAAAAGTAGAGCAGCCACAGCAGTCAATGACGAAACAATCACTGACAGTAGTCAACCGAGGACTGAAGAGGTGATGGAACTGTACTTCCATTTTCCTTTCCTTCTCTTCACCTCCCTTTTCCTTCCTCCCCTTGCTCATGCCTTCTTCCTTCCCCTCCACTCCCATTAAGTTTATTAAATAATAAATACAGCTAGGTTATATGGCTATATAGGCTAAGCTGCCCCTGTGAGGTCCGGAGTGAAGCCCAAAAGAAATTTAATTTGGTGCATTTTGGCCTTAAAATCTGACATACAATGGCACCAATTTTACTAACCTTTAAATTCAGGTCAGGCAACTGATGGAATGAGTGAGTGAGTGAGTAATGTTTAACGTCCCACCCGAGACAGTATAGGTCATTTCGGGGACGACCTTTCCAGGCGGAATGCACACAAACACATAATAATGGACTAAAAATAAGACGTGGGGAAATGCAGTGCCCTATGTTACCCCTTACTATGACCACTGATTACCAAGAATTGCATGCCATCCTTATACCACCCATTAACAGTTCTAGTACAATTCCCAGTGCTGACAAAAATGAGAGAACTCAAATGCATCACGCTATTATCAGCAGACAATTACGCAGACCAATAAGATGCATTACTGCAGACTACAATCACGATAACAAATCACTCCTGAAATTTAGCCTGTAAAAATAAGCCCTCTAATAATGTTACTTTCCTCAGCACCAATGCAATGCACAGGTTTGATATAACAACAAGTGAGTAGGGTTGAAAGTCCCGCCCGACACAGTATAGGTCATTTTAAGGATGGCTTTTCCAGGCATTGCACACACACATACATAATAACTAATGGAACAGAAAGTCTAACCTTAACAATAATGAAAAAAAGTTTAACCTTTACAGAAAAACTTAATATGGAACAAAAAATACACACAAACAACCTAAATCTAAAATTGTAAGAACTCCCCATTATTTTTGTGCATATGTAACAGTAATGGCAGTTCTAATATCTTTCCTGTTATCCTCCAGACAGTCATTCAGCATAATAGGGTGGAGGTAACATAACAACATAATTTTGCCATAATATCTAATGTCACAATATCTACAGGCAAATAACTAACTCCTAACAAATTACATGTATTAGTGGTTTGGGTTGATCTGAGATTCTTTTGCATCTCAATACCCATTAATTCTTGTCACCGCACATCACTATAATGCTGCAGATCACTCACACAAGTATTGTGTATGCTGAAACATGCCATCACAGCATAAAGGAATGTTTTGTTTTGTCATTCATCATTCTGATATGCATACATGTTGACATGAATACACAGTGAGTGAGTGAGTGAGTAGGGTTTTACGTCCTGCCCAACACAGTATAGGTCATTTCAAGGACGACCTTTCCAGGCGGAATGCACACAAACACATAATAATGGAACAGTAAGTTTAACCTTTACAGAAACACAAAATATAAAATACAAAAAACAAGCTAAACGTTATATGCGTGCATATGTAATTAACATAACGGTAGTTTTAATAATCTTCCCTGTTATCCTCCAGACAGACATCAATGTGATAATGCTGACTATTGGAGCACACGTAGTATTGCAATGACTCAAAGTAGGCCTACAGCATTGGCATCACCTCCAACACTGTAATATAATGCTACAACCAATACTTACACTGTGTCCCAAAATTAGCGGCCCCCTACAGATAAGTAGGTGAAAAATCGTTAATACATGACAAATTTCTTTTTTTACAAAATTTGAAACATTCATACAGATAATCATTCTAAACTAGTCTATAGTTTGAGCTCAAAATGGCCACCTTTGGTCTTGACGCAAGCTCTTAATCTTAGGCAAATACGCCACTGCTTTATCACATGTCATAACAATGTGGCCATAATGTAAACAAGGTTACGGACATAATCATAGATGTGATGCAAAGTAATGTTAAGACAGTGCACTGTACGATATTTCGTGGAAATCAATGAACCACAAACTGAATTAAGCATGCTTGAAACAAGGTAAAGGTAAAGGGAGCCATGCTCCAGCTAGGGCGTAGGCGGGGTGCTCATCTCCCACTCGCGGCCGTTGAGCCCGTAGGTGGATAAACCACTCGAGTCCATGACGCATGGCCAGTGCGATGCCAGACCTACGGACACCTTCCCAGCCTCGGGGCATCACCGCCCTTTGACCGGTACCAAATTATACTGCTTGGTGACAGAGGCACATGTGTGTGAACAACCTGCCTAAGGTCGTTACCCGGCACTGTCATGGTGTGTATTCGAACCTGCGCCCCTGAGTGACCTCAGGATTACAAGTCCGGCACATTACCGTTAGACTACCGAGCCACACTTGAAACAAGGGGGGAACACTAATTTTGGGACATGGTGTATGCTTACTACTGCATCTATCTATGCATCAATGCAGCATGCAGAATACACGTGTGCACAGAAAACGGAAGAACGAAACATAAAACAGATAGTACTACTTAACAACTAAAGACCTACCGCACATACTGGCAAATGATATGCATATAATTATTCTGACTAGCAATAGTGCTACTTTTGGCATCGGTGAAGAGCACACAAAACATCTTACTACTGAACACATTGCAGTGGCAGCCAAGCACTGACAGGCCGTATGTACAATAAACATAAACAGAATCAGCCATAAGTTATACACAGAAATTCATCAAAATACAATCTTCATTCTATTGTAGAAAAAATCAGTGATATTTCACAATATTCCATCAACCATATTTCACAACTTTTTACACACTACAAACTTGAAGTATCCTCAAGAGACAGAAACACATCAGCCAAACGTTGGGCAATTAAAAAAATTCCAGATCCTGATAGAAATCTGGGAAACCTGGATACGGATTCTGATGCGACTCAAAAACAAAAAAATCAATATTTGGTCCTTGTGCCGCACAGACAAATCTTCCAAAAAAATTTCACCGAAATGTGAAATGTGTCAAAAGATATCAAACTACCCGCATAAAGAATCAAAACTCTAAGCAGCGACATACTAGCATGAGTTCTAGAGACATTAGGTTCACAAAAAATAATTACACAAACAGAGACAGACACATCCATGCCCGGGCACATAATCAGCAAGCCCCTCACCCATGCACCCACACCAGGAGTGTGTCTAATAGTAATATTAACAGTTTTAATGCTACAAAGCATTTTCATAACAGGATGCACTAATCACCATGCTACATCTTATCTTGCCCAGCTACAAGCTCAACAGAGTACGCCAGATTCAACACATTTGCTGTCTTAACTTACCCATCAAGCTATATGAAGTTTGAGAATAGCATGATAAGGTCATATACAGACGAGCTAGAAGCGTCAAAAAGTGCTTAAAATCATACAGAAATACAAAAATCAAACTAGTAACACCGACATAACATACCAAACACCACATGCAATGTTGTCTTTACAGTCAAAAAGTCAACATTATTTGACATCAAATAGCAACGTAATGAATCCGTAGAAACTCGAAGACAATTGGTCACTAAAAACTACCAACTTCTGCAAACAGAAAGCAGTGACAACCTAACATAACTACAGGCTGCCTGGGAGGGGGGTTAAACGTTTGCGACATAATATTTGAAGGGGGGTCCAAGGAAGTGTGACAAAGGGGGAAGGGGGTGAATTTTTCCTTAAAATTGCATGACGTCGTTTATGGACGACCCCTAACCTAAAACAATGTACTACCGTATTCTATGAACACAGCATGTAGAATGTAGTATTATTACCACTAAAGATTAGAGGCATTACAGCAATGGATTCATTTTATCATTTTATGAGTCCGCACAAACATCAAAAATTGTGTCCGTGTTCACAGAATGCTTGCGGACACACGTCCCATCCATGCACATCTGTGGTGTATGCAAATGAAGTTAAGAGAACAATGCAAAAAACAATGGAATGAAACTGAGTCGGAAACAGAACGTCACAAACAGACCACACCCTGCATTCACACAATCATGATTGACAAATAACATGCCTAAGACACTGCAAACACTGCAAGCAAGATATGATGGCTGCCGAGACATGTACACTGTACAGATATAAATATCACCCAGGATGGCCACAATTTCATGAGGGGGGAAATTCAAGAACTTTTCAAGGAAATTTGAAAACACGGGCAGCGGAACAAATTAAAAAGTGGAGGTACAAATAATTTTCAAGCAAAGCAAGCAGAAAAAATTTAAACTGTTATACTTTGTCACATAAAGTTTAAAAATTCCCAACATTTTTGAGAAGTGACTGGATAATTTTTTGTCTGTAATAATTTGAATTTCAAGAACTTTCAAAGACCAGTTACATCAAATTCCAAAACTTTCAAGGTGATATAGTCTTTTCAAGAGATTTCCAGATCCGGGAAAAATGTAAAAATTTTTTCAAGGACTTTCAAGGCAGTGTGGCCACCTTGATCACCGCTGTCTGCAGCAAATATAAATTATTCCGCATCGGATGTTCAAATAGCATCATCAATGCCACTATCATTGGTAGGCAATGGTGGTACAATGGACGCTAAATTCGGAGGGATTCTAGATCTAAAGTTTGATTGCTTATCAATTGCTTAAATTACATTCATATTTGATTTCACTCAGAAAAATTGCAGGATGCTAGTACAGCTAATCACAAGGATCATATGCAGAGACAGATATGATGTGCCTGATTCTGTTAAAAACTGTAAAATATTGAAAAAAAAAACTACTGAAGATATTGCGATCAACATTTTGCAACATAGTGCAGTTATACAAAATGTGACGCTATCTTGTTATTTCCGACAGAACATGCCTGACAAAGAAAAATAAGAACAAAACAAACAAACTAACTTAACAACAAATATATGACCCCAGACATTTTTTGACACACAACACAGTTGTAAAATTCATCCTATGACTATAGCATTATCATCATCAATCATAATCAGCAGTCATAATCATAATCGACAGATGGTCACCTTCTCCGCAGCCGAGCTGGTCCGTCCTTCTGGACATCTAGGTCCGCTTGGACATGCCTGGACATGTCTGTGACATGTTTGGACATGTCCACCGGCAGGTTGGATGCAGAGTCTGAGCCTCCTAGCTTTGTCACCTGTTGGAATATGTCATGCACACGATGCTGCCAGTATTCCTCATTTTGTTTCACGAGCAGAGTGTTGTTAGCGACCAGCGCGTCAGCCTGCCCATACGACGGCGGATAGGCATCGGCATCGTAACCAAGACGACTCAACATTGGCGCGATCTTGTGGATGTCACGACGGACGTCCGTGGGCACGGCGTTCACCCACCGACCAAGTGCTTCGAGGTTGACTGGCTTTATTACCTGGTCTGTCGACTTCTCCACCCTACAGACACAGAGAGAATTATGGTATACTGACAAAACCTGGACTGACAAAACTGGCAAACAGTGATATAGGCTTAGGTTTAGCAAATAAGGTTAAAGATAAGGTTAGGGTTGGAACTTAGGCTTAGGAATAGAGATAGGGTTAGGGACAGATTGAGGTTAAAAATTATGGATTAGCAATAGGGATAGAGTTAGGTTTAATTCTAAAATTATGGTTAGGGTTAAAGTTAGGATTCGTGTAGTAAGGTAGTTTTGACATTCCAGGATTTGACACGGAACCAAGAAATACACAGGCATATGCACAGAAATACAAACAATGATACAGACATACATAAACATATATGCCCAGACAGACACGAATACTTTACTAAATTCATCAAGGCTCTGTCTTCTTCCAAAAAAAAAAACCGCAAAAAATGTCACTAATGGTTCATCGACAGCACAAAAACAGGGCATTGACATGTCCGCAACAGCCTGACGGAATCTATCATAGACAGCAAACTAGCATTGCAGAAATTCAAGATAAACAGCACTGTGTATGTAAAAAGTCACCACAGCTACCTATAGGTGGATCTATTGACTCAAGCTGATCGGCTTGGTCCAAAGGTCAGAAGCCACGTGCTACATTTGTCAGATGAGCCGGGTTAACTCTGGCAATGGCAGTTCCATGAAGACAGCATCCTAAACACTGGCATTAGCATTATTATTATTATCATAAGCCACCTGACATGAAGACATCTTACTTGGACAGTGAGATGCCGCCAGGCTTGTTGATCAGTTCTTCATGGTGCAGGACGGAGTTATGCCACGAGATGTCAAGAAACGTGAGAATGTTGCGCATCATCGGCTCCGGATGCAGGACCAGCTGCTCGTAGAAGACAGGCAGACAGCGACTGGCGCCGACCCGCAGACACTGGTAGTACATGTTCTCCATCGCGGTGTTCCACTTCTCCAAGCAACTGCGGAAATTGTTCAGGTCAAAGCCTGAGATGGTCACCTGCATTGCAGTCAAGCCAGAGCAACACTGTGATAAGCAGCATGACAGCAACAGGCTCAAGAGTTCAACGAGAAATTTGAGCTAATACTCATAACATGCACAAAATGACATAACTGGAGTCCATGCTGAATAATTCTGTCATAAGCCTTTCTGACAACTTTGGCCTAAATTTTAAAGGTTCCAAACACAATGCAACTAATGGCATTGAAAATTAGTCACTTTCAACCACATTACTGTACACTGATGCCTCCTCGTGTGAAAACCCTTAGCTTCAAAAATAATAAGATATTTCATTATTATTGGCAAAAAACCAGCTGGGCTTAAGGTAATGGTGGTTTCGTGGCAGTTCTAGGTGGGTTTGCCCCATCTCCTTCCCCCTCAAAAAACCTGGTGGCACTTTTGAGTCTGTACTTACAGAAACAGCAATGTACAAAGTCAAACAGAGAGACAGAGATAATAAACTCCAGGTACCTTGCGAGACATGATGGAGTGGACAACCGCTCTGCCATCACGAATCATAAGCAGAAACTTGGCATTCAGAAACATATTTGACAACTCCACCATAGACTTGAGAGCAAAAGGGTCTTTGTTACAGAGACGAGGGGCAGGCTCACCATGCTTCGCTATCACCTACCAGGCCAGATGCAACACATAACTACTGCCAGTGTAACTCGACCAATACACGGTGTTCTATAAAAAAGGACCCATTTTCATAATTCACTCAAATGGTAAAAAATTTACGCAAAATTTGTACCAGTTGTAGCTGAAGAAATAATATTTCAAAGTATTGTAACAAAATATGGCAGTTGATAAAATATTCTTTGCTAATTGTGACGTAATGCTGACATCATAATGTGTCGTGAGTACAAACTTGCTTGTCTCAACTGGTGCTGTCATTTGCTATCCTGCTTTGATAGTGAACTTAATCTGGTTCACGAATGAATAATGTTTATCCTGTCAGCACTAAGCAACATGGGGACATGAAATCAGGTGTCTTGCAATCCAAAAACGGAACCATTTTGCAAGCTCGGTGTGCTAGTGTACTGTCTTGCTCGAACATGTAAAAGTCCAACTATCCCCACAGACACGTAAATGTGATTGCTTTGCATGTTTTTGTGGCTCCGACTGTATTACTTCAAAAATTAGTAAACAACGAACCAGATTTTTCACCATCGGAGCAGGGCAGCAACTGACAGCACCAGTTGAGACTATCAAGCTTGTACCCGTGACACATTATGATGTCAGCATTACGTCACAACTAGCAAAGAATATTTAATGAACTGCCATATTTTGTTGCAATGTTTCGAATTATTATTTCATCAGCTACAACTGGTACAAATTTTGTGTAAATTGACCATCACTTAAGTGAATTATGAAAAAGCGGTCCTTTTTATGAAACATCATGTAGATAGAGCAATAAATTCAATCAACAAAACCATCAACCTCTCAGTCAATCATCCATTCATAACATTACCACTACCACCAGCTGACAAGCAGGTTACATCACAGAAAACAAAAACAAAAAATCTGAGCTAATGCTCATGAGATGAGTGAGAGCCTATGGCAGTTCCTGTTCGCAGGTAATCTTGGTCTATCTCCATCCATTTTGTCGCAATTCACTCTTTTGCAGCCAAAAATTGCCAAAAAAAATCACTTAAAATCAATATTTTTAGGGTTCAAGGTCATTCAAAGTCATCGATGTTAACATTCCTAAAAAGCTCGAAGCCAGTGCTTGTTATGATGAGCAGCATTTCTGTGCCTGTCTGCAACAATTTTCATGCTAGACAAGACAACAGCGAATAAATAACCATCTTTAGAGGGGTACCCCTCCTTGACACGCACATGTGCAGGCCTCTTTGAATCTAGAGGGTCTTGACTTGGACTGCTAAAATCTACATTCAATGCTGAAAATTTCATACTCAGGTTGTCTTGGTCTATCTCCAGCCATTTTGGCTCAATTCACTTGTGAAATGCGTGTCGCAGCCCAAAATCACAAAAAAATTCACTAAAACCCCATATTTTGAGGGTTCACGGTCATTCAGGGTCATCGACGTTGACATTTCTAAGAAGCTCGTTGCCAGCGCTTGTTATGATAAGCAGCATGTCTGTGCTTGTCTGCAACCATTTTCACGTTAGATGAGCCAACAGGGCAGAATAATGTCTTTTTAGAAGGGGTGCCCCTATTTTGCCCCCTCGTTCGTGGTGACCCCTTTCATCCAGTGGCAAGAATTTCTGTCACGAAATACTAGAGACACTAAGCTATCATATCGTGTAAACCCAAAGTCTCTATCTCAACTGGTCTTGAAACGGTACCAGGTCATGACAGACGGACAGAGGGACAGACAGACAGACAGAATTACCATAGCTAATACGCGCTAGCTAGCTAGCGCTCGCACGTAAAAATGATGTAACACAAAAAGCTACATTCTGTTCTGTCCTATTTTCAGAAGCTGCTTGATGTAAGTCCTGGTCATTACTGGAGACTGGCAAAGCAGGTTTTATACAGGCTCAAAGTACGATATAAATTCAAATAAAAGCAAAGCAGAAAATAAGTTATGCACACTTAGCCAACCATTTGAAGTAACTGTATAATTGAATAAAATGGAACTCAGCTCAGTCAGTATGTTTTTAACTATTCTCAATTGTGATTCAGTGCCTGAAATTCTCATCAAGATGGTTGGTGTATTGCTCAAGCTAGTTGGTAAAAAATATGGAAAACACTGGCCATGTGAATCTGGTATGTGACATCCCAAGTACAAGTACCAAAAGATAAAAGCTACTGTTAGTGCATATTCACTAAACCAAATAATCGCTGTTGATGTAAATGAACAACATTCACAAACACTATTCATAAAATATTCATAATCATATCAGGTAGGTGACACTTCAGCACTAGTAGGGTTAAAGTGAGAGATTAGGGTTAGCGACACAGTTTGGTTTAGAATTAATGCAGCCGTAGTGCAGCCGCATTAAGAACAGAATTTCGATCAGTGCGACACTGCACTAAAAAAGTATTTGGTTTAGCAAATACACACTGAAAATAGCACCCACCAATACATGCAATATATCATGCAAACTGGGAGCAACGACGTGGTACGCTAATTCAGATAACAATTCATCAAATCAAACAAAACCTCAAGAATGAACGCTGCCACGGCTGACGAAAGAACGTTGTTATTTAGTCCGGCTTCCTGCAAGCGTTTTGACTCTTTCTCCGACTTCTGCCACTGCGTCTTGAGTCCCAGAAGTCGAGGAATTACCCGCGTTTCCTCCCCACACCGAACGTCAGGATGAGCATCGAGCATCGCACGCATCAGAGTGGTGCCGCTTCGTGGCATTCCGCCAATGAAGATGAGCGGCATGCTTCGATCATAAACGTAGGACCTTTGATTGTCAGACATGTACTGAGCTGAGCGTTTCATTTCAGTTGCTGATGATGATGACAAGTGACTCAGTTCACACCAGTAACGAGATGCAATGAAGACTCCCACAGCAATGAGTAAGTACGACAAACAGCGCCGTATTCGCATCACGTCTACAACCAACCACAAACATGTTTAGGCTTCAGCTACACTAAACACCAATGGCTACAGGTAAAAAGCAGATGTGTAGATACATGCGGATGTTGCAACGTATGCCGTAATTCATCGAAGCTGTAATTTACTAGTTTAATCATCCTTAAACCCTCTTTCTGATGATTCCTGACACTATCTGGCACCGGTCCAAAATAAGATACCCTGATTTAAGCAATACGAGGTACCTCAGCAGACTCACAATGACGTTTTTTAGTTGTTTTTCAAGATTTTTCGTAAACGTTTCAGGTTAGGGTTAGGGTCAGGCTTGGGGTTAGGAGAATAAGGTTAGTGTTAGAGGATGGGGTTAGGGTCAGGTTTGAGGTTAAGGATAAGTCAATCTTGTTTATTTGCACAGACATTATCGTAAATTTAAACAAAAATTGGCTGCCTTGTGATATATTAGCTAGTGTTGTTACAGTTTCCCACTGGCCAAAGTCGGTCGGTTTCGGTTCGGTTTGGGGAAAAAACCACAGTTTCGGTCGGTTTCGATTTTCTGCCAGTGCCGTGAATTGTAGACGTCGCAGCTGAAAACCAATTTGATTTCCACCAAAACAAACTAACAACACACTATTCTCAAGTCGACTTGAAATGACTTGTAATGAGACCGATGGCACCAGAAAATTTTGATGGTGACGCTGCTACAGACTGACCTGACCCGACTTGGAAGGCCCAAGTCGACTTGAGTCGACTTGATCGATCCGACTCACAGGTCTAGGCACAGTGCGCAAACCTATACAGCCATATAAAGATAGACTAAATACAGTTTGAATGTATTTAGCAAACACCGATTCTCTCAAGTTCTCTGAGTGACAATGGCAGTCGCCGATGGCCGTCTGCCTTCCTAGTAGCCACACTCCTCCATTCATTCAAGCCTCATTCTCCCCCCTCACACACAGGGTATAGCACTGCCGTCGATCACAGCTGATAACATCTGCAACGTGAGAGGAGCCGGTGAAAAGAGTCACACTGCGCTGTGGCCGCTCGTCACTGTGGCTGCGTACTATTAGGCCTAACTTTCACAGCTGCGCCATTTACCAAAAAACTGAAACCGTCAATAGAATGCCTAAAACCGCGGTTTCGATAAAGTTCGATATTGCTAAAAAACCGTGGTTTCGATGCCGATCTCGACAACCGTAACAACACTAATATTAGCATTGTGTTGCATATTTCAATAAAGTACCGAAGCCTTATTAATTGATAAATTTCAAAATAACTGCACGGTTCTCCATTAAAACAACAAAACTGAATGTAAAAATTCATTATGAGTCTGCTAAGGTAAGTCATATCGCCTAAATCAGGGTATCCTATTTTAGACCGGTGCCCACTATCTCATCTCTAACTGTAGTCCTTAACGCCGGAGCAAGTGCTGTGATATGATATGATATGATATGATATGATGATATGACGTAACATCAGCACATCCGCTTTTTACCAGAGCACAATACCAATCAGACTCCCATTATGGGCACATGCCATTACCATGACACTATTCGATTCTTTTCCCCCAGCCAAAACCTCCAGATACACCTCTATCCGTGCAGTCTTTTTGGTCTGCGACAGGAATTATGGCTTTTTCACCCCTTTGCCAGTTTGCCCCCTGGCTTGTTCACGCCTGGCTCATTTGCCCCTGGCTTGTTCGCCTCCTGGCTTATTCGCCTCCTGTGCCTGGCTGATTCGCCCCCTGGCTTGCTTGCCCCTGGTTCATTCGCCCTATGGCTAATTCGCCCCCTCACCCTAAATGATTTGCCCCTCCCCCCACTGAATATACGATTTCGTTAAAGCGCTAGGCCTGTACTACCTAACAGGCCTACTTCAAATGACCTGTATTGCTAATAAAAACAGGTTCAACTCACCCTTTTGACAACTTTCTGTGACACCAATTTTCGCAGAGGTCACATTCGATCGCATGTTGTCGCCGATGGACAGTGTCGCCGCACACGATGCAAGCCATGATGAATTTATGCTTAATGAAAGATGTAGCGTCTACTGTCAAGATTCTGAACTAATATGCCAGTAGCTTTAGATGATCACGTTTTATAAGCTATACGCCACTGCTTACAGCCGTAACAATAAATTCAGCTCAACTGTGTTTGATGTGACATTCCTGGCAATTAGCGGGCCTATTGCGTCTACTTCAACCTTTCCACATCACGATTCGGATAATTATCGTCTGCACTTGCTTCACTTGTAAGTTTACTTCGGCTTTTTTGAAATCGACTAAAGGCTTACATTTCGTTTTCCTTTGGACACTTCAATGTGTGAAAGGCTTAAAAAGGTGTAAAAGACCGCTTGTGCTTGAAGTCAACTCGCCAGTATTTGATGCGCTCTATGTGTCAACGTCAGGCTTTCTTTGAAATGAATTCTTGCAGGTATACTTGAGTCTGGACCTAATAACTGCTTGATGAATGCCTATAATCTATGGACAGTGTCACACATCATTGCAAACATTCTAAGGCAAGAAAGCGTACCATACTTAAAAACTCTGTATTATATAATACATGTATAAGCTTAATTATTTTATTTCATAATTGAACAAAGCATTAAACATTCACACAATCGTTTATTCTCATCATCATGCATAAACTCTCCAGGCCTAAAGACAAATATTACATATAATTGGACAATAGTAAAAAGCGGATTGGCGGATGTGCTAAGATTAGGGTTAGGGTTAAGAATAGGGTTAGGAGATGTTTAAACGAATAAATTGCAGCTTAATCACAGCGTTAGCTGTTGCAATATCTGCAGATCCGCACATCTGCAATCCGCTTTTTACCCGTAGCCTAGACAAAAACTTCGTCCTAATTAGCCTACAGCCTGCTGTGTACGGGCCTAACAGGCCAGGGGCGAACGAGCCAAGGAGCAAACAAGCCAGGGGGCGAACGAGCCAGGGGGCGAACGAGCCAGGAGGCGAACGAACCAAGGGGCGAACAAGCCAGGGGCGAACCGGCAAAAAGGTCAAAAGGCAGATACCTGCGGCAGTTCTCAATAAAAATCCCACAATCAAATTAATTCAACCAACGTAACAGCTGGAATAAAATACGAGTGTACGTACCAGAAGTAACTTTGCACGTCCCTATCATGAATCATAGCATGTTTATTATGCTCACAATGCCAATATAAATAAAAGAAACTAATTATTCTCGCTTTCCGGCGTTACCAACAAAAATTCATCAAGCACAGCTCAAAAATCGATCAAATAATACAATATAAT
>Ga0209671_1000509_pt1 | contig 26213 bp, 10 predicted proteins | sample WorMetHERISLAND2_2_FD_187401 | JGI IMG/M metagenome (GOLD analysis project Ga0209671, IMG submission 187401) | Marine gutless worms symbiont microbial communities from Max Planck institute for Marine Microbiology, Germany - Olavius geniculatus... | ecosystem: Host-associated > Annelida >...
AATAAATAAGGTGATAATACACCTCCTTGTTTTGTACCGTTACCAATGAGAAAGAAGTCAGAAATAACATTTCGCCATCTAACATAGCCCTGCTGTTCTGTGTACCAGAAGACTAACAGTCGCACGAGAATTAAATCAACCCCATCTGATAGTAACTGGTTGAAAAGTTTCCAGTAGTTAACTCGATCAAAAGCTTTGGTGAAGTCAACAAAACAAGCAAAAACATGGCTACCGTGACTTGTGTAATACTCAATACCCACGGTATCTTACCGTATATAACACCACTCTTCGTCAGAAACACACAAAACATTTTTTGTGCAACTAGAAATACGTTCTGTGGAACGAGTTATCTGTCCCATTGCTGCGCTATAGACCTGATGCGTTTGACAGACTCCATGCAATCACAATCACCAGAATCGAGGTGTGGGGTTCTTTTTCAGACGTTTTGAAGTGAAAAGAAAAGGCCCTGTTTGTAGGCCAACTACCTGTGGTCCTGGCCACATGTGAATCTAGAAGTGACATTTGGGGAGCAGATCGCGTCGAGGCGCCAAAGGCGCTGAGGGGGTAGTGTCACGAGGGGATGGGGTCTGGAAGTGCCCTCTCCTCAGAAATTTTTTGATATTTTAATGTCGATATAGTGTATTGTGTATTTTTGTGAAACCGTCTGTGCTAAATATCGTGTTTTTCTCTATTATCAAAAACGGTAAAAACAGGCCTACATCCTGAACGCATGGACTGCCGTAGACATTGACGTGAACGCAAAAAGCGAAATTCATTCTTTAGGTCTTATTTACTGCTTACAAGACTCTCAGTCTCTCATAAAGACAGCAAGAAATGGGAGTTTGTAGGAACGAGCGGGCTGCGGCCTAAAGGACCGAAGACCAAGGTCATGCATTCTTGGAGACGGAACAGCGATCGAGTCCTCTCCCCACCACCTATTTTAGTTATAGGCCTACTGCACAAATTTGCATATACAACTGAAGAAAGGAGGGCACTGGATAGGCAATTCAAAGCAAACTGCGACCTTTGGCATATGGGACATGGCCTCCTTGCCCCCTCTCCCAATCCGCGAGTCACGAACTATGCGAAAGGCCATGAAATTTGTAGTATTAAATTGGTACGATATTGTGGAATTGGAATATCGAATAACATAGAATACAACACTGTTTGCAACGGCGTTTGCATTTTGCATGTCAGCAGTACGGTACGAGCAAACTGGGCGCCTATTCAATACCGATATCGGATAGTTCTTTGCTATTTCAGACTTGACATTTCTAATACTAATTCCACATTCTTTCGCATTTAATAATCTATAAAAGCTTACAACGAGTCTGAAATAACGAAAATTTTCCCATCAAGGGGGGAATTTGTCAGGAATTCGCTTAAGAGCTTACATCACTTTCGCTTTCTGTTTCATGCACTTACGACCATAGAAATAATTTCTATGCTTATGACTCCTGATCACAGACCGTGATTTGCGTTTATTATTGAGCTCAAGTTGTACATCTTCCAATGCAAAAGTAGTGAACTGTCTACCGTGCCCATTTGATAGGCCAGATTGCCATCTCGTTGTGCCCTATGCAATATAAATTATTGGCTTGGCAGAGAAATTATCGACCAGCACTCCAGCAGTAGGCTATCATGCAAAATTACTAGCACAAGTCGCAGTAAGCCTAGCGGTTCTCAGTCAGCTCAATAATAAGCACTGTACCTTCGTTGCGCATTGCAATAAGTAAAAGATTTGCTACGTTTACCAACAACGCGGTTCCCCCGCCAGTTATCTGTTTGACAAGCTGTCGTTGCTCGTTATAGATCTATTAGGTTTTTTACAAAATAAGTAGGAATTCGAGGTCAGAGCCAAAATAGTAAGGGTACATAATAATCCTTCAGTTGGACGTGCAAACAGTTTATAGGTTCCGTTTTTGGCAGCTTAGCACACTGTGCGGCAGTGCGCATATTTAGACAGAGTCGACTACTATAGGGCCTAAACCGATGGACTAAATAAGTTCTAGTTATATCCCTTTACTGTCTGACATGTGTCTGTGAAACTCTAACAGGAAAGGGGGCAAAAACTGATAAAAAGGGCAGTCTGAAAGACGGCAGATCCTTCTGGCACCAGGGTGCAATGATCACAACAAACAATAACTAAAAAATGTGTAACACTGATATTAACCAATTAACAATGCAGAAACGTGACTGCAGCCTTTTATCCTCAAATGCAAAACGAGTATCAAGCACAAGAAATTCTGCTGCAGCTGTTATTAGCAGATGCAGCATTAACTGCGCATACACTTTGTACTGTTGCAATCATATCACCATTATTATGGTGGCCGTCCTAACAAGCTGTATTACGGGTCTCGCCCACCTGTCGAATGTGAGTGCCACTTGAATGTGGTGCTCTTCGTGTTTTCTATCTTCCTCTTCTGTTACGTTGTTTCTACTTCTGTCCAGAAAGGTCCTAACCACACTGAGCTTATGTTGTAATGTGTGGTGGGAGCAGAAATGTACACCGTGTCTCAGAAAAAAAACAGTCAAAATTGTTTTTGTCAATGCACTACCGTGTGAAACATAGATGTTCCAAATTGTTGCATAGCGCTGAGTTATTTTCCAAGTAAATGCTGTAATGACTTAATTAAGCACAAAATAAATCTCAGTGTAAATTATTTAGCAGAATTATAAGTTTGTATAACCACTCAGTTGCAAATCGCCAGAATTTATGTCCAAAGTGGGCCCCACATACAAAGACAATGGCTTAGATGCAACACCACTGGCTGATAGCAGAATCAACAATGACTGATCAAATGGCATTCACTTACAGTTGTCTGCTGTTTTAGCCATAAAATATTTAATACCACAAAATTATTAAACTATGTGGCACCCTCTGGCGAACTGATGAAGCATAGGTGAGCAATCTGATACAAATAATCACCGCGTAATGTAAAAATTTGGAGCATCGACGTTTCACACGGTAGTGCATCGACATAAATTAGGTGAGGTGGTAAATAAGTGCACCTTGCATAATTCTATCTTTTTATGCTAAAAATTGTTAAAGTTGATGGAAATTTGTCATTAATTGTTCATCTGCATGGACGTCAGGTAGCATGACATTTCCACGAAGCACCAATTACACTGCAGCAGTGCAGCTTATGTACACTGTAAACTGGGTGGTCCATAAAGAACAAGTCCTTAACTTTCAAACATTCACAACTTCATCAAATATTAACTAATTTTCAAATCTGTTAAACTAGCCACATCAGTAGCAAACTTGGAATAACCTACACTACACAACACACTCTAAACGCATCGTAAAATACAGTCAGCTACAAAATATACTGAAAATTACATTGTAAACCACTTATTTTAAAGCTCAGAAAAGATTACACTGGCAGTATGCCTGCAAGTTTTCCAGTACAGATCATTTATCATATATCATATTTCACATGCTTATGGTGCGATGGAGTCTGTATAATGATCACCAAATTGTGCAGATTCATTGCAGAGTGCATTGGTGAAAGAATTTTGAAGATTGGGGCATATTTTTGGGCCACCCTGCACTACAACTGAATGCAGTGCTCCAGACTGCTCCTATGGCGAGATGTTAAGAACTGTTGCAGTCGGTGTATCGCTCAGAAGCAGACGGCAGCTGTGGACTCGGTGAATGTTTTCATCGTCTTCGTCAAGACAATATCAACAACTGTCGCCATTTGCTCACTCTGCACAAGCAAAGAAACGACTGCATCCTCACACACATGCAAAGCTGCTCCTCTGAATCATTTCGCTGTATTCAAAGGAAACTGAAGTTTATTACATGGGGTGATATGCATAGTTTTGAAAACTGTTAGTGTTGACCAATGCAGCGAAGTGTGGTCATGTTGATTAACAGTTCAACATGACTAATCTTCTCTGCAACGATCGAGACTAATAAAAAAACTGTCCAAATGCTTGATTTATACAATGCATCACGCACATAAGTTCCACTTATTTAAATGCAACCTGTTGATAATAATCAACATTCAATATTTTGCCAGTTTTGCAAGAATCTGAAAGAATAATTCGCCATTTTTGTCAGTCATCGGCACACTACCATCAAGAGTACTAAACGTGGTCAGTGCAAACCAGAAATATGCCAACATGAGCTTGAATCAACACAAGGGTATTTTAGTTTGCACCAAAAGTGAATAAATAATAAAAATGAACATTGTTACAATAGCGCACACTAGTAAACTACTGTGGCCTCTTTTTTCCGTACAAATACAATAATTCATACTGTGCATGAAAACATGTTAAAAAACTGTAAAATACTGCTTTAGCCTAGTCAGTGGCCACAGTTACGAAAGTGCTATAAGCAAACTAAGTAAGACTATATCAGTGATCGGACCAAGGCACCAACTCTCGAGGCCAAGGCCAAGACCAAGGCACTAACCCTCAAGACCGACGCCAAGGCCAAGGCATATAGTGCACTGAATGCTGAAGAGGACACTTCAGAGGTCCGAATAAGCACACTACAAAACATACAGCTCAGGGGCCAAATTTTCGATACTTCTTAGGAAGATCTTTGGAAGACTCCTTTTCCTAAGAAAGTATGCAGATTTTCGAAAGTTCTTTGGAAAATGTCTTTGAAAAAATTTGAGAAAAAATTCCAAAGAAGATTTTGAGAACGGTGCGCAATTTTCAAAACTTCTTTGGAAACTTCTTTGGAAGAATTTAGGCAAGTATACAGGAAAGCAATAACCTTGTCCTACACAGAGAAAGCTGTGTAATAAAACGAAATTTGCAAAAAAGTACACAATGTTGACACTTAGCTTAGACGTCATATGTGACGTCATAGGTTATTTGCATAACGCTGCGGTAAAATCAACAACGAGTAAGTAAAAAAAATTGACGTTTGGTTAACTTAAAAAACGAAGCGATGTGTAAAATGCGTTACTCGTGGACGTGCTAAGATAAAAAGTTTTCCAAAGAAGTTTTCCCAAAAAGTTTTGATTACGTCACATGGTCGGTATAAGCGCATCTGATTGGTTGAACTAGTTTAGGAAGATAAAAAAAGAAAAAGTTCTTTGGAAACGCAAAGAAAGCCGTCGAAAATTCAAATAAGAAAACTTCTTTGGAATTCCTAAATCATCTGACATAGGAAATCTTTGGAAAATGTCTTAGAAAAGTTTCGAAAATTTGGTCCCAGATGTACAGAGTGGGCCATAAAAACCATCCCCTGTATTATTCTGTTTAAAATGCTACTGCATTTGTTTATATGAACAATATGACACACCATATAAATTGCTAGTCTGTTCTGCACATATTGATGTCAAAACCTGATGAGTATGTCAAAATGTTATTAACAAATAATACGATAGAATCAAAGCACCCCAACTGTATTATATCACAATGGTGAAGCACACATAGAAATACGTGCTTGTGTAGGTCTATATGTCTAAGTAAAACAGTGAAAACTTCATACAACAACAAGACAGTTTTCAATCTCAGTCGTCACTTTTATAAGCTGCATTTGTCAGCTTTTTTAAAGAATAAAATGAATAAATGAACTGATCAATGGCTCTATTGATTAGTTGTTGATCGAGACTGTCCCAGCAGGTACACACTCTGTCTTTGAGATCCTCCAAACCCACGATTGAAACTTTGTACGCATCTTGCTGCAGAGCACCCCAGACAGTATAATCGACGGGGTTTATGTCCGGACTGTTCGACGGCCAGACAGAAGGCTCGATAAAGTTGGGTACATTTTGCTGCAGAAACTCAACCGTTAACTTCAAAATGACGTTACACTGTTTTCCCCATTGTGTTTCCTGTAGAGTTGGGTTGCTTTCATTTATTTTATCCCATTACAAAATTATTGAAAATATTTGCATGAAATTAGCACATGTTACATAGAATTGATTATATTTCAACGTGCGCTATTCACTTCAAATGTATATTACTCTTGGAAGACATAATTAGCTGACATGTAGGGGGACGGTTTTTTATGGCCCACTCTGTAGAATCTTCTATTAGGACAAAAAATTTCAATAATCCTGTTAATCCAATCATATTAAACATCAGTCTAATCTTTACATTATGCCATGCAAGCTTAATAGTCCATCTCAACTTATCAACTGCAGTAACAAATTTTGCTTATTGCATCTTAGAAAGAACAGATTCTCAAGCACAGGGTCTGACATTTTTGAACGGTGTGGGCGCTTTATAATGCTGCCGTGTGAGAAAACTCGTTCTACAAATGCTGATGTAGCAGCAACACTGAACAGGCGAGAAAATAGCGATCTAAAGCAAATGCATTCTATGTCAGAGAAAAAATTTTGTGTCTTTGCAATCGTCAAAATTTATGGCAGAAATGTATTTCAACAGCTTGAGATCAGGCAGAGCACTAGGTGGTAAACTTGCTGCAGGATTAGGCATGCTTGTACAACAGCACCAAAGGCCGGAACTTTGCCTTGGAGGTGAGTGTCTTGGTCTCAATCTCCTGACAAGACCAAGACCAAGGCAGTAAAAATCTGCCTCGAGGCAGCCTCAAAGTAAGGCATTGCCTCAAGGCATCACATCAATGGACTATACGCTGCAAAAGATATCATACTACAGCCAGATGTGGGAGAACAATATCTGATCATCAAACCTGTTTCACTGGTCCGCTCTCTCTTCAGTGAAGAAAAATTGATGTTAATTGGGGAGGAATGCTTTGACAAGACTTTCTGATTGTCCATGTATGGTCGCAGAACGTCCGGTATGACAACTGTTCCATTCTGTAGCAAACAATCAGAAAAAGTCACATCTAAGCACATTCCACTATTGGCATCTTAATTAATTCCATTAACACTCATAATAACAAAATGTAAGTAAGTGAAAAATATGAGGCAATAAATTTGTTTGCACTTTTTGCATCATTCAGATACCATTAGTTTTATTCCCATAACTTGCGATGGTCTGACTAACCCACTAATTAACCAAACTAAACAAAACTTTTAAAAAATACACAAAAAATTTCACTTTGCATACAACAAAAAATTCATTTTGGTTTTACAGACAAACCTATGAGGGGTGTTCAAAAAGTTTTGCATCCTGATACATAAATCTGAAAAATTTATCAACATCTATACACCAGTAAAACATATATTTCTCACATATTCGTTTGTTTATCAGTGCAAGTGACATACTCACAGATTGCTGATAGTTTTCAAGGATGGCAATTATTAACCGAGGCACAGCACACGCAGTTCCATTCACCTGTATTACATAACCAGAGTGAGCATTGAAAGATCTCAGTTTTATATACAGGGTGGGCCAATAAAAACATGGCAGTTTACTTTTGTCCATATCTTCGCCATTTATTGACCGACTTTCAAAATTTTTTTACTGGCACACTCTGCGGACAATTTGCAATAATGAGATTATTACACATCCCACTATACTGTAAATAAGTCTCTAAATTACCTTGTAAAATATAGATAAACAATGCATATACAACGATAATAGCAAGCAAACATTTTGATAAAATTAAAAAAAAGCACTTCAGACCAACATTGCAATAAATAATTTGTATGTCACTAGACTGTATGGGTCTAACACAGTCTAGTGTCATATGGATTATTCATCGCAATGTTGGTCTAAAGCATTTTTTTATTTAGCTAAATGTCTGTTATTATTGTTAGTTTTTTTCTTACATTTATATTTCACAAAGTAATGTAGAGATGCATTTACTGTGTGGCGGGATATATATAAATCACATTAATGCAAATTATCTGCAGAGTGTGCCAGTGAAAGAATTTTGAAAATCGGTCAATAATTGGCGAAGATATGGACAAAAGTAAAGTGCCATGTTTTTATTGGCCCATGGTGTACAATGATACGTGCAGAACTAAGCTTATAGCAGCTACAACTCTGACAGCATCACTTTAATCTCTGCTTGAAAAACAACAACAAAAACAAAAACGTTGACACAAATATGCAGATTTTAAAATAATGGAAACACTAACAATAATCGCATCAAATACAAAATTCATTAGTCAATTTTAAAACGATATAAATAAAAACAAAAAAATACATCATGTAAAATTGAACAGACTTCCGACTATGTGGCAAAGTTTCATGGCAATCGGCTGAGGGAGTTCAAAGACCTTGCATTAAAAATGAGAAATAAGTAACAGCAGTAAAACATAAGACCTCCCATTAATAATGCACAGGTGGCCTAAAATAAAACACAAAATACACTGTACACCAAAAAAGTTATGACAAAACAACCTACAACAAGATCAGTCTAAAGTTTAACAAAAACTCACCGTGTGACAATGCTTTATGTCACCACGCTGTGTTTGATATGTAATGTTAAGACGTCGGCTCTGGAAATCTGTGCAGTTTGATGCACTTGAGATCTGCAAAATGCAGACAGATGCTCTTTTTTCTGCCTAAGTACACACTGGACGACTTCACTTTTTGACTTAAACAGGTACATAGACCGAAGTTTAGGCTCAGCGAAAGTCTCAGCAAAAGTCTAAGTCAAAAAGTGAAGTCGCCCACTGTGAAACAACATGTAACATAACATAAAGCTAAACTGAAGCACAAGGCCCACCCATAAAGCAGCGCTGATCTCAATTTCCTTAGCCCTCAGCCAGACATAAGTTTGCACCCCCAGACCACGAATATGAATCTAGTTATTCTGCTGTGTGCATGTTAACATCCAAGCTTTTACTGGTATTTACTGTGCCCACAGAAGGATGGCCAGGCTGAGTTGATCTGGGATGCTGGTTACATACAAAGGTTGTTTACCCATCTGCAATGGTTACATACCCAAGTAAAAACCAGGCTCAGTGTTGATTAACGTTTATGATCGAAATGTATCAACTACTACATTAAGCAACCATATGCAGTATTTTCAATTAAAAGTTTAAGTTATTTTAACAAGTAAGCGAATAATCACACCGTTTTCAATTTTCACAGTATTTAGTATTTTCATGATAAAAATACAACGCAACATACTTCGCCCCAGAACTCTTTCGCTGGGAGCCAAGCTTCCATGTCATACTTTCTGTAAGCAGACGCACCAAGCTCTTGACTCGGCATATCAAGGACCCTACAAGCACCGTGAAAAACAGTGACATTGGTCATTAATGTGACATAATATATGCAGTTTTAATCACTATTAGAGCTGTCAAATTAACGCGTTAACTTTATGCATTAATGCGTTAATTTTTTAATGCGCATTAATTTATTAACGCATTAAGTTAACATGCATTAAAAAATTAATGCACAAAATACGTAAATTTACTAAACTCTGTCAAGCAGGAGTTCCAGTAGTCCATTAAACCGCGGTTATTTGACAATCGAATAATATTTATGTAATTAGCAATAGTTTCGTTGTTGTTCCATCACTACTGTCATGGTCCTGCAACACAGACACAACTTCGTGGGCTTCATTTCAGTCACCCTCTAGTCTCTATGTAGCCCACAGACAATATATAAGCAATACTAATGTTGCATAATACTGCGTTAACAAATGCATAAAAAAATTAACGTAATGCCTTAACACATTTAAAAAATTAATGCTACGACAGCTCTATATGTGTGTAACAACTGCATTCTGGCTTTTCCTAGAATCAACAGAAGCAGAATATATACTGTATGTGACTGTATAAGCAGCACGTTTCTATGGTTTGATATATGTTTTAATTTTTATTTCAAAGCAACAGTTCGATGCAGTTCGCTGCCTTGTTGTTCTGCCATCATCGCTTACTCTGTATGTGTTGCTTGCCTATGCTTGGCGTCACTGAATAACGACGATGAGGATATCCAAAATGTTTTGCAGTCCAACTGTAAGCTTTCCAGATGGCAAATGGCAAACCTGAAATGGAGTCCAAGTTGTTCAAACAGATACTGCTGAATTTTAATAAAGTCACTCAGTGCATCATCGCTTTCACGTCCAGTCTGGTTCGCCGTCACAGAAAACATCTCCACCTGCAACGAAGGCTAAAAGTCAGACTCGTGGCCAGAAGTGCTTTGCTATCCCCGAGATGGCAGAAATCCATTGCGCACACCAGTAAACAACTAAACATGCGGTTTGCAGCTATCAGATATACCACCACCCCAATCAGCCACATTAGGCCTCCTTCTCGCTATAATGTAAACAATATTACAATATTATTTAATATCTCTGACAGAGTCACTGTAGTGAATGATAAAGGTTAATTTTTCACTTGCGTGTGTGTGTTTGTGTGTGTGCGCAAGTATGTATGCAAGTATTGTGTGACTCACAATGCAGAGGCGCAGATGACATGACGTCACAATAGCAATAACATCATTACACCACCAGCAGACTGTGTCTTGTCTGTGAGGCCACAAGCAGCAATGTGCGCTGTGACAGCGCTATAGTTATAGCTATGAGCATTAGAAAAAGAAGAATTTCAGTTAATTATTTCAATGTCAGAAATTCACAAAATGCGTTTGAATTAGTATTTTGTAAAAATTCACTTGGCGGAGATATGCACTCTCATGGACGCCTTCCAGTTTACGAAGTGCCAACTTACTTTTGCAACTAATCAACACGGGAAAACCAAGTGCCTTAAAATACCAATAAAATAATACCAACGGAACAGCTGACAGCCTGGCTATGCATACTACTGCAGCAGACAGTACAGACAGCAGACAGGAAGGCATCATACTTTTGTGAACTGATGAACTCTGTAGATGCCACGCTCTCTGGAGATGTCAGCAGTCTCAGCGCGGAAACAACGACTGCACGTCACAATCCTAAACACACAAATGATTGATCGCAGTGAGACAAGCCATTCAGTATATCACACTGCGTCAACGATATACACCATCATTCACCAAATAACAAGTTAACAACGTAGTAACAACAGCACTGTAACAAACGATACAAGGCCACAAACATGATAAAGATCAAAGAAGTTCCAAACCAATGTTAAGTTACCTTTGATTTGTCGGCTATCATCTTACAGCAATTGTTACAGCATCTACCGCTCTTTCTATTCTTTATTTATGTTTTTTAGAACTAACATCTATGAAGAGCACACAAACTACGTGGACAGTTAGCAACTACCACTAACAGTACTGTTGTGCTTTCCTATCCTACATCAAAATGCTTATCCATTAAGTTCCAACTCTGCAACAACTTACTCGAAACTATACAATACACACTAAACAAAACATACAAAAACAAACCAACCTTTTCGGTAATTCATCTTCATGAAGGCATTCATTGAGAAAGAAACCTACAAATATTAAATTAGCTCGTACATGAAGACATCAATATTTGATTTCTGTATAGGGGCATCACAAATCTGAATGAGAACTCCACAGCATTAATAGTAAACAAGTAAAGCTCTGCTAACGCAAACAGGCACGCGTAACAGCGGTGCACCGTCGTACGCTAGTGATGCGTAGACTTCATCCATAGATCTCATCCGTACGGCTTTTGGCTAGTTTCACAGAAGGTCCAGTAAAACAAAATAACTCACCAGATGGCGCCAGACGCCCTACGACTAAATATGTAGGCCCTAAGCTTATGGTGTCTTACTTTACTCACCAGATGGCGCCACTATCTCGCTCTGACACCGCCGTATCAACTGGATGTCGCAGATTTTTCCTACCCCCTCTCATTTAGCGCCCTTGTTTGGGGTGACCCCCTTCGAACTTATGGAAAAGCTTTACTGATCCTATAACTAGAGTCTTCCACGCAGCCGACGGTGAAGATTTGGTGATTTTAGCTTGCACCGTCTTTGACTGATTCACCAGTGTGACGGACGGACGGACGGACAGACAGAATTGCGATGGCTAAGACGTGCTGCAGCAGTAGCTGCTGCTGCGTGTAAAAATGCATTTATATAAAGGACACTTAACACCGTTGCTTGGCCAGAACAAAGGGCAACTGGCTTGCAGCAAGTCCTGCTGCAATAATTCCCAAAATTATATTTTTAGTGACCTAGTCCAAAGTCTCTAAAATACTGGTCAGTAGTCAGTTAAAAAAGTCATACTTTACACAAACACAGTCAGTAATTTTCCCACTAGAATATTAAACACACAATGGCAAGCATCCTTTTTTGAAAAATTATGACAGTACCTTGCAAGAAATGTGTACATCAGCCATTTATTGGGTAAAACATATAGATAATTTTATAGCATCACAAAAGAAGTATATAAACAGCAAATCCACACTGACTGACCAGCAATAGGAAATTCGCCGGTGGCTGCTAAACAGACATCTCCATGGACTTCACGATCTAACCAATACACCTGAGAACGTTTCCCTGACGTCTTGAAACCACATGCTTCCTGCAAACAGTTTGAAACATTCCAGGCTTCCAAGTGCCCTACCCCACCCTCACGCCAACTTTTATTGACGTTGTGTGCTCTACAAATTCACCTAATTACTTACTTACTTATGAATGCTTAAAACTTGTCAATCCAACATTAAAAGTACTACAAAATAGACTTGCATGACATTAGCAACACACGCTAACAGAGAGGAAAAGAAATGCAAAATTTATACGTTATGCAGATAATCAATGTAAAATTGACAGTCAGGCGATATAATAATATGAGTAACAGACCTGTCAAGAAATAACAAATATGTCATAAACAGTAAAGAACTAGAGTGTACTTGTAAGAGTGCATATCTCCACCAAGTGAAATAATTTAAGCATTATAACTACAAATCCAACTACAACAACAACTACTACTACCACTATGCCTACCACTTCTATTAATTTTTGGCCAAGTTCCATAAATGTTATTGCCATAGCAACAAAGGTCGATCACAGTAGAATTAGATTGGCCTCATCAAATAGTCCATCCCCCAATCTCCTCCCTCCCCCCATTAGATGCAAAGATCTCGAAGATATCTCTTAAGGAGATGTCAGACGAACGACAAAATCGGCCAATTTTATCTGCCGACAAAATCGCCCAATAAAAATCCGTCGTGTGTCATGCAAAAATCGCCCGATTTTGTCAGCCGACAAAATCGCCCAAGTCTTTCGGCCAAGATAGAGCATGTTCTATCTTCAACGATATTGTCGGCCGACTTTTTGTATATCGGACAACAAATTTTGTTCACGTTGCCATGGTGATTGTTTACAATGGAAGATGAATATTTATTTTAGTTATTTATTGTGTTTGTTATTTATTTTCGTTCATTAGATGCACAAAAAAAGTGATGCAAGTATTATTTTGCGATCTGCATTCAGCTGTTGTGCTAGCTGATATCGTACGAAGTAGCAGACGAAAATATCGGCCGTGTGTCATGGTTCACCGATTTTGTCGGCTGATTTTGTCGGGCAACTAAATCACGCCCACAAAAATCTGACGATTTTGTCATTCGTCTGACATTGGCTTTATACAAGCCAAGTTACAGCCCAGTCTGTTTCAAATTTCACTGCCATAGCAACAGCAGTAGGTCAAGGGTAAATATGAATGACATCACAATAGCAATGACGTCATGGATGCTGAGTCACTGATGTGCACAGACACACACACAGACAAAAAAAAGTGATCTCTTAATCTCCACCAATGTTCACTACATTCACATTGGCAGAAATAATTAGTCAACAGTTAACTTACTAATAAAACTAGTTTACATGAAAATCAGTTTACATCTCAATGAAAAGAATAAAAAACTTACTATAACTCCTGGTCGTATCATAACGGGAACTGACATCAGATTAAACTTCTACAATAACAAAACTAACACAAATTAACACCTGTATTTTGTGGCCATGTAAAATTTTTATTCTGCATACTAAGATGCATCACTTTTTACTATATTAAAATAAGAACTGTGGTAAGTAACACAAAAAATCACCAGCTTTCAAATACGCTGAACAATGACCACTAAAATTTGCCAAAATTGATACATTAACACAAAATATGCTTCAAACTAAAACACATTTGTCATTCTGTGGAATGCAGTATCTATCTCACTGCCAATATATACTTGTTCCATTTAACTGGCATTAATTAATACATCAATCTGCCGATACATTTACATAGAACACGCCTTAAATAATGAACTGTTCATAGTTTTATCTTGCTGAAGTTCCAACACAATCTTAAGTGAATAACTGACAAAAACGTCATTTGCAGTACTAATGATTCTACGACACCATGTATCACCAATTCATGAAATAAAATAACATAATCAACGAATAATAGTCCTGACCTAAATACTATGAAAAAACGAACACTTAATGAACATTTTCTAACCATATTACAATGAAACTGCATACACTGAAAAATTTTATTTACTTACTTATTTACTCACTTATAATTAACTGCTGGTCCAATTTTCTGAAAGACACAAAAAGCCAATGCTGACATATTTCTTGAGCAAAGTGTCCAAAGTGAAGCAAACAAGAGCTTCTTCCATGCGAGCGAGATCATCCACGAAGTAGTAGGTTTTTGATCCCGTCGTATGACCAACAAACCTACAAAACATATCTATGCAAACTGCACACAGCACAATTGACTGCAATTTGTAAAATACACCCAGTATATCTTAGTATCAAAACATGTCCCTGGATAAACACAAGATTTAATAATAGAGAGCTGTATAAAGTGATGAATATAAATTAATCAATTTTAGCATTATTTGCCAACATGTCTACTATTCAGCCATTCTACTGCCTTCTTTGTAAACAGAAGTTGTAATTTCATAAATTTATACAGATTATTAACAAAGCACGTGCTTCGAGTAATGAAGTGCATTGAGTGATGACTGACTTACTGAGTTCGTAGAATGCTGTAACGCTGACCGATCTGAACTACTGTTCTTGGTGCAAAAGAAAATTCTTCAACACAACATCATATTTGCAAATAATGCAACAAAGTGAAATCAAATGCATTCATGAGACTTGATGACACCATGACATCTGCAGTGCACATGTAGTCTGTGCAAGTCTCCAGAATAGCATGATCAGAAAGTACAAATAAAAAAGGTCACACTCTTCACGATAATTAAATCATAAATCATAACAGAACGACAAGAACTATCGCACAATTAATATAACCCTTTTGCACTGGAAGGTGAGAAGATACAAGAGAAAGCTAAGAAAACAGCCAAAAGCAAAAAAGATGAACAACATCAGTGTCGTCAGAGGATATAGGAAGAACATGGACACTACCTGAAGGTGAGAAACCAAAAAACTGGCGACAAACCGAACAGGATGGCATCAACATGTGGCCAAATGCACAGGATGCGCACTAGATGAAGATCTAAGGGACGATTTATTTACGTCCAGGTTAATGATAACTATAGGTTAAAATCGGTAATTCCAAAACGTAACCTTTGTCGCGTTGATTCATGACACATCAGTAGGTTAACTCAATCAATTATCTCAGACTTAACTTGCACAGTTAACCTCCCAATTTTGCGAGGTTAATCTGCAATTAGTGCAAGATCGAAGCTGATTCGTATAAATATCTGCAAACCTTTCACAGTCGTAGATCGATGAACCAGAGGAGAAAAAACCGTGACAAAGTTTTGCGTAGTGAATTCTATCATTATAGCCAGCGAAATTATCATAATATGATAGCACTTTTTCTATGGGCGCAATTCACCATGTTGCTGTGAATGAAAATGCCTCACGCGAAACAGTTGACTTTCACATAAGGGCGATGCGCAGTAAAGCTGACAATATTAAAAATTTGTGTAATAATCGTAATTGCTATTATGTATTTAAATTGTAATTTTCAGTTTCTGCGATGTGTTGTATTGCATTTATTGCATCCTGTTGGAATACACTGTACATTAATTGCCATTTAAATATCCTTTACTACCCATACACACGCCATTTAGTTCATAAGCCTATAGTGGGCCGTAAATGAACAGCCACATGACTACTACCGGCACTCGAAATGCTTGATTCATGGCATGGTTATATGGATGACGTTTAATTCGGAGATTAGCAAACTCTGGTTAGTTTTTACGTGAATAAACACGACAAAGGTTAACTCTGGACTTAACCTCGTGACCAAGATAACCTAGGTTAGGTAACCTAGAAGTTAACTTAGACATGAATAAATTGGCCCTAAGAGATTGCCATTAAAGTGATGTACGACAAAGTTATCAATAATGCAATTTTCAACAATATGTACTTCCACAAAATAATCCAAATAAAATGACATGTTATTATGAATGTACCTCGCTGCTGACCACAGATGTAAACCTGTTTAGCACACGATTCGTCACCAACAGGCTGCAAACACAACAGAACATACACACAGTAATGATGCTTATAAGGCATTCTCACATTCACATATCATGCAATGCATCACAAACTGCAGCATATTTAACACTTCTGAACTGGAACTTAGTAGCTTGAATATGCGTATGCAAGACACAATTTTCACAAAATCTAATAAATGGTCTTTTCTACTAAACACAGAAGATCGCACTAACACCAAGGTGTTCGGTGTTCGGCTGGCATCACTTTTATATGACAACTAGCAAAGACTATTCAACTAACAGTCACATTTTGTTCATATATTCTGAATTTGTATTCTTTCAGCTACAGCTACTAAAAATTTTGCATAAATTCATTGTCATATGATGGAGTTATGAAAGAAAGAAAAAAGTGCCTTACTGACTTTTCTATGTAAACACCATGTAGTAATGAAATTACTGCAAACACACTAATATCTCAAGATTTTGCAATCAAAACTTCTTATATAAGAATACAAAACTAGAAGTCACTAAAAATCAAAGAGTAACTCAAAGCCAGTGCATACACACAGCCTGTGGGTGAGTCTTGTTTGGTATATCATATGCAGCATTCAGTAGCTGCTGCTTCAGCGATGAATATCCACTGCTAGCCTGCAAAACAACTGCTTCATTATTCAATTAAATTAACATTATCTTCTACCATCATCATTACTTCAACAGAAATATTGTCACTAGCTGTCAACTGTCATCGCAGATGAATATATATGAATAATATCATATGACCATAACATAACACCAAACATTTACTGTATGTCAAACAGATCAAAATAATACAACTAAATTGCTGGTAATAATGATGATTAAAACAATTTTCAAATATGGCTTAGTTATAGTACCAATTCTGTCTGAAGTTAATTCTCAAAAGCACACGACAAGCAAAACGCATGAAAAATCATTCCTGTAGCTATTTCTCTCTTTATAATTAAAGACCCCAGTTTTCACAAGCAAATTTTTCCAAATTCAGTTTGCCAAATTCCACAGCTCATGATAGCGAATTTTCCTAATTTATTGGCATGTTATCTATGAAGTAAATATAAAGCTGTTTGGATAATTCAAAGTACCCAGTATGAAAGCATATGTCACACTGTAATGTTCAATAATCAATGATTAGCTGACTAGTGCATACCTAATCAGTGTCTTGTGCTGCAGTGTTGTTTTGTTGACTGCTCAAGTAGTTGGTCGATTTAAAAAAATTGGCAGCTTTGTCAGAAAGCTTTACAAGCTTGTATTTAAATTGCAAAATGAAAGTAAACACTGGCCAATAGTGAATTCCATGAACTTCCCACAGAACATAACAAGGAATGCTCATGAGATGCGCGAGGCGAGGGCATATACCAGTTCCTGTTGACAGATAATCTTGGTCTATCTCCATCCATCTTATCGCAATTCACTCTACTGCAGCCAAAAATCACCAAAAAAATCACTAAAAGCCCTTTTTTGGGGTTCAAGGCCATTCAAGGTCATCGATGTTAAAGTTCCTAAAAAAGCTCATTGCCAGTGCTTGCCAGCAGCCTGTCGTGTCTGTGCCTATCTGCAACCATTTTCACATTGGATGAACCAATAATGGTTGAATAACGCCTTTTTAAGGGGGTGCCCCTGTTTCATCCCCTCATTTGCAGGGACACCCTTCACCCAGTGGCATGTAATTTTGTCACGTAATACTAGAGACACTAAGCTATCATGTGGTCCAAACCAGAACTCTCTATCTCACGTGAGCTTAAATCGGTACAAGGTCGTGATGGACAAATGGACAGGCGAACAGACGAACAAAATTACCACAGCTAATATGTGCTACAACTATACTAGCTCTCGCGTGTAAAAAGCTACAAATATTGCCCAAAATTCTGCACCCCACTGAAAACATGCACTGGCAAGTGACTAATAAGACAAAATGAACAAGTTAAATGCATACCTTATCTGCAACTTCTAATGACTTTTTTAGAGATAACTACAAAGATAAGCACATGAACAACATTGGAATGAGATACATAAGACTCAAATATGAATTTCTAATGTAAATTTCCGCAACTATGCAGCAGCCAACTACTCACTTGCTGGGTGAGGAAAATGCATATTTCACATTTCATCCAAATATCCAAATTATACAATGCACCAATGTATTACTAAAATTATTGCACGTACTGGAAAAGCATCTGATACACCCTCTCAGGAGTGAACGCCATAATGACGTGATTGATGTCATAACTGAAAAGTCACAAAATTGAATATATGTAACAAATTTCACCACAAACAAAAAACCTAATAATTGGACTTTTCAGGTTTATTTAGGTTTTTTCAAAAATGTAGGTTTTTTGCAAAAATTTTCTAGCCCTGCTACTACTACTACCTCGGGCATCTTGAATTTTTACATGTGACAGCATGTAATGCTTTGTGCATCTTAGTCATGCTTTGTGCGTCTTAGTCATCATCATAGTGTCTGTCTCTGTCTCTCCGTCTGTCTGTTCGTCACACCATTAAGCCCTCTGACAATGATATAAGCTAGAATCACAAAATCTTTACTATGGGATGCCACAAAAACTCGAGTTTTTTGTGACAAAATTTCAAGCCTCTGTGTTACATTGATCGTTATGTAAAACTATACTCACAACTCTGTCAATGTCGCCGACATCTTTCCGATTTCTGATATTTCTACGAATTTCCTCAGCATTATGCTCACTAAGGTATTTCCAGTCAAACTGTGCTTCAGGCATATCATGTGGCTCATCCAATTCACTGACAGGTTTATTCAAACCACTGTGAAACATAAACATTCACAAAAGTGATTGAAAAACGTGAAAAATACTGACAACAGTCAACATAAAAATATTGCAAAGCAGTAACAAATAAACATGCCACGATCAGAATAACTTCTTAAATTACATAAATAGTGAAATTCACCAATGAGCATGTTGAGCAAATAATCGATGACTCATCTGACTCAAACATCGTGACAAATACAATTCAGTATGTGGTGTGTATGTCAGAGCAGTAAATCTTCGCATGACACACAAAACTGTCATAATTCTGCAGTCAACTGCAAACAAACAGCACATTTAAATAAAATGAAAAGTAGTAGCAGTTGCATCAATAAATCATGTTTTCCACCGACACAGTCAGATATTTTTGCACTCGAAATATTAAACATGTCTCACTATTTCTTAATCCATCATATAATGCAGTTGGTAATTTCTGTGTACAAGAATACATTCATCTAAATACACTAGCTATCAGTGGCTTTGTGGCAGGGAGAGTGGCATTTTAGCTTATTCAGTAAATTTAATGCTAGGCTACCGTCTTCACGGTACCGTAGCCACTGCGCTGATAAAAACGCGCAAAATAGTTTTGCCAAAACGTGATGCTAAAATGCGTCTAAATTGATATCTGAGTCGCCGCGATGCATCTCTATTGAGACTCAAATTCCTTAATGTCATGGTAATAAAAAAACTGCGCAAACTGACTTCTAAAAACCGGAAAACACGGCAAATTTTTGATTGCATCTAAAATGAGCTCTTGAATTAAAAACCTATTTATGTTTAGGGCTGTTATTCTATTATTTTGGTAATCGATTAATAAACTTCACTAATCGTCGATCATTTATCGGTCAATTAGATTGATTAACTTCAAACGTATGCTCACGTGTCATCTTTTTTCAGCTATCTACATTTTCACTGCGACGTCCAAGTCCGAACTTAATCCGAAGTTGTAACAAATTTACTACATTGTCGGACTAATTTTTAACCGACCGTATAGTTACCATTAACGGTCAAGCTATTGGCACGAGTTATCGTCCGTCTGCACGCTGTACACTGATGCCCAACTGGCAGGACCGATGCTGTCGTACGACACGTGAGCTTTGCTCAAATTACTTGATGACAACCGTTCGAACGTGCGGTCCGTCCGAACGGTTGTCAAAACCTCCAACCGTTCGGATGAGCCGTCCGTCCGGACCGCTGGTGTGAACTGGGCTTAATTATCTGCCTGAAAGTAGAGATAATGTGCCACTTAAAACAAGTATACAAGTGGACATTAAATTTTGCGGCAGAGCCCAATTTAGTCGACAAGGCGCCGTAAGTCCGATTAGGGAAAAATTACGGGGTCTATTGAAATTCCTTCGTAGCAAAGTCACGTGTTCCGAATCCGAACTCAATGCATTAGCACTCGCAGTGTTGACATTAGGTAAGTCAACATCCGCGCCCTTACCTTCGTTATTAGTGGACCAAGTTCATTACGTTTTGTTCAACGCGGGAGGGATCGTAGTTGATAACGCCGTTTACCGCTTGTTGATATCTCGATCAGTTTCAGGGGCATGCACGGTCAAAGTCTGAAGTTGACCAAAATCGCGCCTGATTTTAGACGTTTTTTGTCCTCCCAAATTATTGAGGTGCGGACTCCCCAAAAATTTATACTCATATTATCATGCCAACATTATGGCACGTCATGTGGAAAAGTTTCCTGGGGTTACTCTCCATACCCCTAAAGTTATAAGTGCACATTCGCTGAATTTCAAGACAAATTTTGACCCCTGCTTGGCGTGTGCTAACAAGCGTTTGTCATAATCTGGCGCGTGTAAAAATTTGAGGGCTTTCGGAAAAAGTAGATTGTGGTGGGCCAAAATGCACATCCGAAACTTTATCTTAAGTGGACCAAAGGTCACCAGACTGTGATTCTTGTCACGTTCTTTCAACAAACACGGGAAGAGTCACAGTTGATCGCCTAGTTTTCCAACTTTGGATATCTCCATCCGTTCCGGATATATTCGCGATCAAAATTTGAGGCTGTCCAAAATCGCGCCGAATTTTGCATGTTTTGACCCCCAATATTATTTTTTTCTGTGGGGGTGCCTCTGAACTTTAAGAGGAAAATTACAGAATTAAACATGTGGCAAAGTTTCACAGCAATCGAGTGACGAAGCTAGGAGATCTCGCAGTGAAAAAAAGAATATGGTAATACCAGCAAAATATAAGCATGTGGGGAACAACCGTTGCAAAAGGACTAAAAAGCACATGGTATATAAGATGACAATGAATAATTTGCAAGACAATATCATCAATATGATACGATAAACGATTTGCATTGCTCTGACAGGCAAGATGTCAGTTTAATCTAGCACACAAACTAAAACAACTGAAATGTTTTAAATGGGAATGAAAGAAAATGAGTTGTGAGTACTGTTATGTAAAACATGACAACATCCATAAATAAATGCTTATGGTAGAGCCAAAAACCTGAAATCGGAAAAATTAAAAAGGAAAGAAATAACAGCAACTAAAACTAAAAAAAAATATAAATATATAATTTCATATGCGGATGCAGTTATGCATGAACACACAAACGATAGTGCAGGCTACATGACCAAGCGTGAAATAAGGTGCATTAAACCACTGACCAGAGTGGGATTATCAGTCAATCAATAAACAAATGTGTAAAGCAACCTTAACAGAATTCTCAGAGGTGTATGTAACGAGTAGCCAGGTACTACGGCCCAATTAAAATATCGTCTACTGATGTCATTGTTTAACAGTGCCGAAGGAGATCATTCCACATCGATAAATACCTTTAACACTCACTTATTCCACTCCATAGTCCAGACGGAGGTTAAATGTACACATACTGTAAAAATTTGGAATAGAAGCATGTCCCAAATAAATGCTAGTCCCAGATACGAACTGGGGGTACAAAAGCTTGTACTGGTAGAAGCTGAGTTCGATTACAAGCCAGGTGTCTTGTCGGGTTCCAGGCTGGTATAACTAAGACATGGGTAAATGTGACACATGGGATTAGGAGATGACAGTTTTCTGATTATTATAAAAACATGGTAAAGTACCAGTAGGTCACGAAAGTCCATGTAACTTGTACCAATAGAAACCAGGGACTTCTATTCTAAGTTTTGCAGTATCACATATATGCCGGTTTTCTCCTGGACGTCACAAGTCACAACACGTCGTGGGCAGGATGTAGCTTGTGGACTGGAGGCATGCATAACTGAAATATCCTTGCCGTATCGTAACCACAGACATCAGTTTCATGAACCAGTGTCTGTGAGTGAATACTGTTTACATTTCACTATTCTCACCAGATCAATGGCATCAACGGCGCCACAAAACCTTGCCAAGTAATTGAGTCCGGGAGTGGATTCTAGTCAGACTTAAGTTCTTATTTTACCTGATTAGGACTCAGACTCAAACCTTCGTGACTTGGACCCAAACCCTCATGACTCGATCTCTAACCCACTAGTTTGAGATCAAGTAAGAAATCTGTCATTATTTTGTTTTTCTTTCATTTACTGGGAAAATTTTTGAATGTTTTTTTTCTGTTCTGTCAACCTGTGTTTGCTATATATGGACCCATGCAATGATGTAGAACTTTCGAGTCCTGCAGTAGATCTGAGTCCTTATTATACAGGACTCAGACTCAAACCCTTGCGACTTGGACTCAAGACTCAAACTAAGAAGACTCAACTACATCACAGCTGAAAACTGAGAAGCTGGAAAGTATGTCTCTAAATTTTCTTTGTTTTGACTTTCTTCTTGTTAATATCAGCCACCAGCAGCTCGGCTGCCTGGGAGCCAGTGTCAGTGGAGGTGGGGCTTGGTTGACGATGTGTCGCCGCTGAAGTCTGTGATGACGACCGACTGATGAGTACCAGCTGAAGTGACGACAGCATTTCTCTCAGCCATGGCACCAGCTGCAAACAGTCCACGTGTACGTCATGCTGAGTAAATACAGTAACCATCCGGTGCAATTCAAATAAATTAAGTTCAAAATCACAAACCGCTTGGCAGCCAGGCTTTGCCCAGTCCTGCTAGAGAGCTTAATATGTATGTAGACTTTTCAAGCGTGCAGTTCTATGCACACTTTCTAAAACTAAAAATTTTGGACAGAGCCCAACATAAGTCAGCCCGGTGCCATAAGTCCGATTGGGAAAAAAATTAGAGTTGAAATTCCACTCGCAGTAATGTGACGTGGCATGAACACAAATGCATTGGTCAGTACAGCACGTGCATTATTGGGTCAATACGCGTGCCTATAACTTTTTTGTTAGTGGACCAACATTCACCAAATTTTTTCGCCCAAAACCAAAGAGGTGGAAAAAGACAAAGGGGGAGGGCATGAAAGAAAGTAGAAAAAACGCATAGCTCTGTTCAGCCGATGTCTCCCAAAACCTCAATCTGGCCTTGAAAATGTCCCTTTAGCGCTTTAACACAGTTTGCCCAGCCTGCAAAAAAACACTAACAACTCCCACAAGTTTACTTCTGCTAACCATGAGTAACTGCATGAAAATAACAACAAAAGCAGTAGGAGCAGCTTGAACTGAATGTTTTTAATACCTTCTGATAGTTGTAAGCCAGGAAGAGAATGACAATTGTCAACGGCAACATCATGAATGAAGTATGAGTCAAGTCCTGCTCGACGACCTTACGCTACACACAATCAGCATAGCAATCATCAATTTCATACTGGCTTCATGGCACAGGGGCAGCGACAGCAGGCAAATGCTCATTACCCCCTCTGAAATTTTAGCACATTGGAACATTTTCTTCTTGTCAGAATTGTTTTTCCAAAAAAGACAAATTCTGGAGGCAGAAATCTACCACTGTAAGGGAAAATCAGTGGCAAAATTTAAATTTGTATTGTGTATAATTTCCTGACAGAAATTTTCAGCTATCTGTCGGAAAATTGCAATTTCCTACCCCCTACAATCTTATGAACCGATAACGCTGCTATTAATATCTGTAAAAAGAACTTCACTAATACAGAATCAACAGCAAACCACACACTCAACATGGTCTACAAAGTCTCCAAATATGAAAAAAGTTCTTTTTATTTTAGTAAGAAAACAAAAGACATAAAATATCTGACACAACGAACGCAATTAGCACAAGAAAATGACTCAACACACCACAAACACAGCTGATACAAGCAATGCAACAGGATATATGCGGTCTTTTGTCTTGCGTTGCTCTGTCGAGTTGGTCCGTTGCGTTCGCTGCGCCGCATAGGTAGCATCTGTTTCGTGCATTGCATTCATGATGTTCACGGAGTTTCACCTATTTTGTTCCTTGCGTTTACTGCACTGCATGTGTTTCATCTGTTGTGTGCATTGCATATGCCGTGTCCATTGCGTTCATTGCATTACACGTGTTACGACCATTATGCTGTCCGATCCGTTTATTGCATTGCGTGTGTACTGTCCACTATCGGTTGCATTGCATCCACTGCATGCATGTTGAGTGATTTAGGAAAAAGCAAAGTGGATTAGAAAAATGTCAAGTAGACTCTGAGAATATCGAGTAAATTATGAAAAAGTGGAGTGGTTTAGGAGAATTTTGAGTGGCTTGCAAGAATGTCAAATAATTTGGGAGAATTTGGAGTGATTCTAGAGAGTTGGCGGAAATGGTATCAGTACCGTATCACTCACCTATACCTATATGTTTTTGGTGGTTTAGTTCCCATAGTGCATAAAATAATAAGCACCTTTATAAAAATAAACTGCTACAGCAATATCCATCACTGTTCGTACTCCAATGTACTACAAAAATAAACTCTCAATTGAGCCGGATACCTGTGCATCAAAGTGCAGTGTAAAATGCCGATAAGAGACGTTTGCAGTGAACTGTACTTCAGGTAGAGTGTAGTCATATGTAGACGTGGACAGCGATGACGTCAGCTTCAGGACATAGCCCTGCAATGAGTGTGTGTGACATTAAACTATGAGATGGACTGCAGTGACTACTACCTCATTCATTTATGTTACTTAGGCAGAGAGCTCTATCCCTTCTACAGGCCTTGAACCTGTAGCCGATGGGTATATACAGTAAAGCATGAAATAATGTTTGCCAGAATTGTCCCATATGTGTGCTCAGGTCAACTCAGTCTCCAACCCTCAGCGGGATGCAAAATGAGTAGTAGCTCAAGGACCATGGCGTGAAGCCTAGTGTGGCTGATTGGGGTGGTGGTTTGTCTGCTGGTTGCAGCCTGCGGGCTCAATTGTTCGCTGACACAAACAACAGATGGCCGCATAGTGCGCTGTGGTATCATTAGTGCATGCAGATCAGCTGTCACTTCCAAAATCAGAAAGCACTTCTGGTCACACAAGTATGACTCACACAGACAGTGCTACAGCAAGTATCTGACCTTTAAATTTACGTTTGCATTACCAAAACTAGTAACAAGGAAAAACAGCATCAAATGGGACCTGGTTATTGATGGGAACTGACGGAAGATAGAAGAATGACGTTGGTCCGAGTGAGACTGAATGGACGGGAGAATCCTGGCTGGAGTCTTTGAACAAATAAACCTGGTCACAGCATAACAGACAACTATTTTGAAAAATGATGTGGCAATGAAAGTTTGATTAAAGTACTGTGCCTGTATATCTAGTGCACAGGCTGCTGCTATTTTCCAATCTGCATCCTTAGCTGGCGTTGCTATGCAGAAATTGCCTAAATCTGATTATTTTCTATAATTACGGGTGTATACCTTGCCAAAACTCACTATGAAAATTATTACCCCAAAATGGTACCAATGGCCCAAATTTGGAATTCTGGCTCATAGACTAATTTTCGTTTGGTTGCTGAAATACATTGCACTGTGTTCTGTGACTAAGTGTTGACAGTGCCTTATATTTTATCTTACTTACTTACTCAGATGAGCAGAGTGAATCATGTACTTGAGGCGCGTTTCGCACTTTTTTCTCTGAGAATCTCTGAGAATCTCAGAAATTCTAACCTAGAAGCGCATTTCGCACTTTCTACTTCTCTGAGATTCTCTGAGAAATTGTAAGCAAGATTTTCCTTTGCTACGTTATGCTAGCTCCGCCCATTTGCTTGTGAGTTACATCATTCAAATAGATACAAGAAATTTGAGCAAAGCTCACGAGAAGCGCGAAAGCCTATAGCATTTCCAGTTCAGTAGTTATAGTTTCGAAAATCGCATATCACTTGGACTCGGCCCATCGGGACCATAATACACATCGGCC
>Ga0209671_1000510_pt1 | contig 26174 bp, 21 predicted proteins | sample WorMetHERISLAND2_2_FD_187401 | JGI IMG/M metagenome (GOLD analysis project Ga0209671, IMG submission 187401) | Marine gutless worms symbiont microbial communities from Max Planck institute for Marine Microbiology, Germany - Olavius geniculatus... | ecosystem: Host-associated > Annelida >...
GAATTCGAAGGACTGGATTTTGGCGGACCAAATCGCGAGGGTGGATTTTGACGGACCTGGATTTTGACGGACCATATCGTAGGGGTGGATTTTGATGGACCTGCATTTTGACGGACCAAATCGCAGGGGTGGATTTTGACGGACCGTGAATGTGATAGGCCAAATTAGGATGAGGCCGAATTATAATTGCAAAACTTTTCGATCTGTGCATGTAACACAAACAGCAATTGTCACGTCATTCAGAGCATCAGTGTGAGCTCCGAGACTGTGACTGACTGCTTGCATGCGGCCGCAGTCGTAACGTTCTATGCAAGACTTGATGCGCGCGTCGTTCCGGATGTTCGACTTCTTCTTCGGTCGACGAATGTTCAGCCCATTGGTAACTCGCTCGAGGTCGTTCATGTAGTCTGTCGTCGCTCGTTGTAAGTGGCCGAGGTCCGTCAAAATCCACCCCTGCGATTTGGTCCGTCAAAATCCAGTCCTTTAAAATCCAGTCCTGCAAATTCAGCGCCCCCATCTGCAGCTGTTTGTCGGAAGGAAAATCGTAACTTTTTGCTTCTCCACTTTTTAAAATTCATGACGCTGCTGGTAGTAAATAAAAATATATAGCCCATTATAGGCATTCTATTTTTGCAGGGTATGGATAGCCGAACATTTAATATGAAATGATGGTTAAGTTCTGTTTCACCTCTTCCGCACGCGGTTTGCCGGATTGGACTACTGCCGCAGAAAAAAATAATATCAGCGTTGCTGCTTATTTGCCACCAAAGTTATCGTCACAGCTGTTATCTTTTAATTTTAGCTTTGCATATTTCATTCCGTGCATTTTTTTCTGTATTTCTGTTTGGACGAACGAAGGTGCTCGCTAACGAATGCAGTCGCCGGAGACCAGATCACATCGGAGATGGGCAGACAGCTGCTTTCTGCCATGAACCGCAACTCGCTGGCTAACTCTAACGTGGATCTGGCTACCGGTAGATACGTGGACCCGCAGACGCACGAGTCTATGTCGGTCGAGGCAGCAATTGACGCCGGTTTGCTCGACCCGTGCGCAGTGTTCGCGGTCGACCCTGTGTCCGGACGCCCGGTCTCGCTGGCCACGCTCATCGACAGCGGCTCGTTCAACCCAGTCAGTGGGAAGATTCGTAACCCAAGCAGCGGCGTCGAGATCAGCGTTGCCATTGCCGAGCAAAGCGGCGTGGCCGTCGCCGACTTCTCCGTCGACAAATTCATTCCACCGCGGAAGCTCAGAGTCTCAGACCTCGACGTGGAAGGGTCCGGGGCGGCGATTCTGCTGACTCCAGGGGGTCAGGAGGTGTCTCTACAGGACGCGCTGGCGGCGGGTCTGGTCAGTGGCGACACGGCGGTACAGTTGGACCGTGCGTCAGGCTGCGTGACTGTTGTCGACCCATCACAGGCTGAGCTCGTCGACGCACTGGTGACTGCGACGTCCGTCGCTGACTGGCTGAATGACGTCGAACAAAGATTAGCCTCCGCCGGCAGCGATGGCATGGACTTGGGCAACGTTGCTTCCGTTCAGCGCGAGATCGCTTCGCTGGAGGTAAGCTTAAGCAGCGGTTTACCGAGCAACTTTGCAAACACAGCGAGTCATTTTGCATGCATGCTGATTCGGCCAATTTCTTTTTGGTCGTAGATTTATAAGTCTTATACCCCGTTTACACGATCAAGCTGGCTCGACGTGCTGCTATATGTTAGCTGGACGAGCCAGCTCTATGTTTGCTCGACGTTTGCTCGATGTCTGCTCGATGTTTGCTGGATCGTGTAAACGGGGTATTAGTTTCTTTTTCATCATTATCGTTTTCATTATCTCCGTTCAATATGAGCGTAGCGATTGGCTAATTAACCGCACGATTGGCGTTAGCTTACGGTTAGGGTGCAGCCATACGGTCAGGATTAGAGTTAGGGTTAGTAGTTACGGTTATTCGAGTGTTTAATTTATCAGCATTTTGGTTGGTATGCGTTTCTCATATGTCTTGTCGTGTCGACAGTCGCTTGTACACGGACTAGTCGCTGTACATTACAGTGAAGTTCGATGTCCGGGTGAAATGCACTAACTAATCAGTGTCCAAAATGGCCAAATGAATTTTTACTAATTTTACGAATTTATTTTTTCAATGAAATGTGCTAATTTAACGAATTTTAAAACCAAAACTTACGAATTCTCGAACTGTGTCTAACATTCTTTGGCCTGCGGGTGGGGCTCCTTTTTGTGGGGTCCCTGTTCGGCCGAACATGTTGAACGTCCGTCTGTGGTTCTGTCTCTGTGAATTTGCGTGTTTCCCAAAACGTTTTAGCGAATAAAGCCCGACTGTGTGATGTACGCATTTACTTGAAGGATTTGAAGAAGACAGTTGATGGAGGAAGGGACGAAGTGATGCGGGTCGTGGCTGAGATTCAGAGACTGGCTGAGAGAGAAAGACAAACTACATCTGCAGCTACAGACGCGGCTGATCACCCGGCTAGACTGCAGCTCGTCAAGAAACTGCGTCGAGCCGCGTCCGACTCACAGATACGATATAGCCGGGTCGGTATACAGCTTAAATATTCTACATTGAGTATTTTTACTGTCTAGTTTACACCAAAATTGGATAAGTGAATGGACACGTGAACTAACCCCATTTAGCTTGTTTTGAGAAAAACTGTTTTATTCTATCACATTATGTTTGTTTTAGCAGGGGTTTGTGATGAGGTATAAAATGCTAAAATACATAACATTAAGATGTGTTTGTTTATTTACTATTTCTTTTATGCTTAGACGAATTGTTTGCTATAGTAGTTTGTTCAGCCCACTTGTCTTACGGGTTTGGCCCATTTGTCTAATTAACAGAAGGAACATTTTCGTCGTCTAGCAGTTTGAACAACATTACTCATCACTGAAATGGGCTACTTAAACACAGGCGACTTACATGGGGCTGTCTAGACAACACGAACCCATGGATGAAAAAAAGTTAAAAGCTGAAAGTTAAGGTTTCGTATACATAGCTTCTTATGGGTACCTGTCTTAAGGCTATGGAGCACCCGACCCGACACAGGTGAACGCGTTGGCCTGTGCCCGATTTACCTACCCAGAGGGATAAAAGACTGAGTAAGTCTTGGTGTTGATTGTATACCGAGATGATGTACCTGTCCACAGTTAGTCACGTGATGCAAGTTGTAACCGGGCCTTAGACCAACGGGTTAGAACCTAGCTTCTGTAGCAAGCTCGTCGGCTGTTGTATAAATGCATGCAAAACGTTCAGATTGGACACATTGTCATAGACCCAAGTTCCAAGTGCATGCGTAGCCTACAAAATGCTATATAAGTCTGTAACTGACTGTTGTATGGATGTGTTTGTTGTCTAATAACAAACGGCAGAATGTTGATGAGATCGACCGGCGTCTGAGCCAGCTGGCGGACGTCGGCAGTCAACTAGAGAGTTTTGTGCGGCAGCTGGGCGACTTTGAACAGACTCTGGACGATTCGCAGCGCGACGTTGATGCTTACAGAGACACCCTACTGGCAAACGCGGATCTTGATTTAGAGGCTGTCCGCAATTCATACAAGGTTCGTTTTTCCTCTCGCACTAGTCACTAAACTTATAGGCAGAAGAAGAAGATTTTGCATAGACAGCTAGATCTATTGTGTGGAAGCTCGTATCCCTATTTCGGCGTTTTGAGCCTAATTAAACTACCATTATAGGCCTAAACCTACGTCGGTCAGTTGACCGGCTGCGATTATACAGCCATTGCCTTTAACCAACTCAGTCATGTTGCTTCCTGTTATGCAAAGCTTGCCGCTTTTTCTGTAGCAGTGGCCACGCATGACTATCGCCAGCGCTTATTTTGTATACCCACAGAGGGATGGCCAGGATGAGTTAGACTATGTGGCTTGCTTGAATACGACTAATACGAATTAAGAAGATATACCCACGAACGTTTCCCCATATCAGTAGTAACCCGGCTCAACGTCGAGTAACTTCGTTGATGCGACTAACGATGTTACCGCTGGGCGTACAATGCTTTTTGCAACGTGTGATGTATAGCAACTATATTTAGTGATAACATTCAGTTTAACCCAGTGGCGGATCTAGGCTTCAGCCAAAGGGGGGGCGGAATATCCCTCTTGCCCCTCCCCCTCTTACCTCTGTTTCTTTTCCCCCTTTTCTTCCCCTTTCCTTTTCTCCCCTTTTCACTTTTCCTTTTCCCTCCTTTCTTCCCTTAGAAGTAGGACCCCTTGAATCCAGCTAGGGAACTTGGGGGAGAGCTGTCAGCTCCCCCAGCGGGGTCTGGGGCGGAGCCGCAGCCGAAATCGAATCTGTTGCATTTTAGCCTTAAAATATAACATCTGGTGGCAATAATTTTAGTAATTTTCTTGATACACGAATATTTTAATTAGCAGTTTGGCAGAGCTTATAAAGTGTTTACTTTTGCATAGGGACTCAAGGGAGGGGGGCGGCCGCACGTCCCCCTTGGATCCGCCTCTGGTTTAACCGTATCTATCTGGTAACCGTATAACTGCTGCTGAGCTGCATACATCAGGTGTATAATATAACAGTGAATTTTTGCATGTTGTAAGCTTTGTTGATGTTCGCTTTTGATTTTAGAGTTTGAGCGATGAAATTATTGCACAAGATCGCAAGCTGTCGGATTTGAAAAGAGCTGCACAGAATGTCACTGAAGCAAGAAAGGTTTGCTGGAATTCATCTATTATTGTATTGTCAGTTTTTCTTGAGTTTGCTTCAGTGGAATGGGAAATGAGTATTAGCTTATGGCTACGGGGTACGGTTGAAGGTTGAAGTGTAGATTATTGAAACAAACCGCGGGTCGAATTGTTTTCTGATGTGGGCAGTGGATGACTGCATGGTGCGCTGCGGTATCAGTAGCTCATGCCAATCACTTCCAAAATTGTAAAGCGTTTCTGCTCACGAGTCTGACTTGTGTAAGAAGCGCTATAACGCTTTTTCTTTCAATTAAGGTATGCTGGCCGCGTGGTGTTTAGGCGTATGAGAAGGACGCGGATGAATATCGTCATGAAGTAGTGCAGGAGACTGCAGATGGATCAGCGGCTCAGAACGGTGTCAACGGCCACGGGACATCTCTAGCCAATGATGAGACATTGGACACACCGCAGTCCACAGTGGCTGACATTCAGACCAGGTATACTCCTACTAATCAAACTACACGTTCACCACGTGACACTGCGTGATCCCGTTTGGCAGGTGACGCTCCGTAGCTGTGCGATGAGTTTTCCACAGAGCTATGTTACACAGTACACACCCTTTTAACATTTAACTCGTTGTGCGGCTTATTAAGACGGCGGCATAATAAGCTTGATCGATTGAATGTTGGATATCTTGCGCTAGTAGTGGCGCAGTCTACCTACTGTAATTGAATTCTACAGTTGTCGTGGCCTTCCTAATGGACTACAAAAATTATTGTAAAGCAATCAAATGATCAGAGTCAATTTTCAAAGATTAATCGATTAATCGCTTGTTTTTGACCAGGTATCAGCCTTAGATTACTCTGTTATTTGTTATGTACTGGCAGATACGATGCGCTGTTAGCGGCGTCGTCTGACCTGCTGTCAAGGCTGGACTCAGCACTGGCATGTTGTGCTCGCTGTGATCAATTGTCGCTTGATGTCAATCAAGTACTGCCCGCGGTAGAGTCGCTGCTCGACCAGTCTGTCTCCGATGCCAGCACTGACGCTATACCGGGCTGCGACAGCGACACAGGTTTGGCACTAACAGAGCGCCCGTCGTCGGTTAAATAAAGTTGGGGGTAGAGCGGTGGGGAAGTTGCACACACTTCTCAACAGACTGCAAGTGGAAATTTTTAGTAGAGGAGATTACGGGTGCTCAAAATTGCAATGTTGCCCTTAGGTGTCCCCAAAGGAGATTTTCAGCCTCAAATTTTATATTTTTGAAATATGGTTTTCCAACAGAAAATTTTTTTTCGACAAGCTGAAATTTAGCTGTCCCCCTCTGAACCACAACGCCACTGGACACCACCAACAACGACTGAGATATCAGATCTATTCTCCGTATGCGGCAGTCTAGCGTAGTGGATTACACGCTGTGTCCTATCAACGAAGTTACTATACGCCGGGCCAGTTTAATACATGGATGGTCGACGACTGTTTGTGGGCAAGTACATGTAAACCATCTAGGTGTATAACCAACACCAAGGTCAACTCAAGCTTTAATTTTTCTGGGGTAGGTAAGTCGAGTACCGGCCTACCTGGCTGGAGTTATGGCAGAGCACATTTACCTGTGTCGAGTGGCAGGTGTGATCACATAGGGCAGACGACGCTCCGTATGAAGTCGGTAGCTCTGCCATGGTATCCTGTAAAGACTTATACACAGACTTTTAAGCACGTTACACGTACTGTGTCTCAAAAAACTTTCCACCTTGTTGTTGCCCATATATTTGCTCAATATTGAAAGAATGGCTGAGCCTCGTGTAAGAATTTTGAAAACCGATCAATATCTGACGAAGATATAGACACTGTTATTAGACAGAGACAAAGCGGAAAGTTTCTCTGAGACATATTGTAACAAGCAATCACTGTAAAATATTTTTGTCACAATTGCTATACTAAACTCTAGCATGTGTGACTGTCAGATGATCTAAATCGTCGGTCGGAGTTGTTGACAAGTGCGTCTGAGCGACTGATCTCTGTGGCCGAACTCATCACAGACTACGAGCATGCTGGCACCCAGGCCGTTGACGCGCTGTGTGGACTGGGCTTCACTGACTCCTCAGCGCCGGTCCACACCATCCAGCAAGACGTAGAGACGGCCCGTGCTCGTTTCAGTGCAGTACAGACTGGTGCTACAGAACAGCAGAGACTTGTGAACGCGGCATTAGCGCAGCTGCAGGATCCTGCTCACAACCTGTCCATACTGCTCAACTGGGTTAGAGCCGTTCTGTTAAAAAGCTATGCATTTTTAAATACAAGCGGACCGGTCGCTACGCTCCCCGTCCTCTTGATCTTTGCCATAGTTTTGGCCTGCGGCCTCCATTTTTGGCCCTTTGGGCCTTAACTTGGCCTGCGGCCTCAATTTTCGGCCCTTTGGGCCTCAACTCGGCCTGCGACCTCGATACACAACGCTACACTTAACGCTGCATGGTGACGACGTCTATATGACGTCACAGCCAGTAGCAGTCAAAATTGAAACATTCCTCTTTTATAGAATTGACAAGCAGACAGGTCATTACGCTCCCTGTCCGCTTGATCTTTGCCATAGTATTGGCCTGCGGCCTCCATTTTCGGCCCTTCAGGCCTCCACTCGGCTGCGGCTTCGATTTCGGCCTGCGGCCTCAGTTTTCTTTCTTTCGTGCCTTATCTCGGCCTGCGGCCTCGATACACAGCGCTACAGCGTAGCACAGCGTTGCACTATGCTGCAGCGTCTATCATAATGCTGATGATGAGTCACCATGGCGACGATGTCTATATGACGTCTCAGCCAATTGCAGTCCAAACTGATACATTCCTATTTTAATGATATAGATAATAATGCTGTTATTATTCCGCCAAGTAAACGTAGTGAACTTGGCGGATATAATGTTTACACTCCATTATGTCGGTCTTTCCGTCGTTCTGTGTGTGCACGACGGCATGACGTCACAATGATATGACGTCATTGCATTGTTACTCACAGATAGCTCCAAAACAGTCTACGGACCTCAAATTTGGCGTGCATGTTCCCAGATACAGTCCGGACATGACCCCCTCAAAAAATGTCGAAAAATGGACATTTATTTTTTACTACTGCTACTACTACTATTATGTGTTGTTGTTGTCCGGTACAGGTGAGTGGTGCGGAGGAGCGTCTAGACCATATGACGACGGTGAGCGTAGACAGAGAACGGCTGGGTGAAGAGATAGACGAGCAGCAGACGTTAGCTGTAGACATTGAAAACCGGCGACCTCGTGTACACGCGCTGTCAGACTCATGTCCGCCGCACGACCGACCCGCCGTCGATGAACTAGTGCATAGGTTTGTATTATTCTCCCACCACGCTGTCTGCAGTGTTATAAGCGCCAATAATCTCATCTCAGTGAAGCGTGACTGTTAATGTACCAGAACCACGCTTTACCGTACCCTGGAGGGATGGCCAGGCTGAGATGACGTTTGTTGCGACTGTGATAGGCTTGATACACACTAAACCACGTTATGTCAAGTACTGAGCCTCCACGTTTTACCTTCACAAATAAACCCGTCTCTGTTGGCCCAGGCTAACGGGCTGAGGCTGGATTTACCTACCGTGAGGATGTAGGGCTGAGTTGACGTTTAGTGTGACTGTGAAAGTTTTATACTCTGTTTACACGATCAAGCAAACATCGAGCAATCATCGAGCAAACATCCAGCAAATGCATTCAAAATACACGTGCACGACATGTCCTTTAATTGCTCGATGTTTGCTCGACGCTTGCTCGACGTTTGCTTGATGTTTGCTTGATGATTGCTTGATCGTGTAAACGGGGTATTATGCACCAGAAACACTTTGTACCTTGGATAGATGGCCAGGCTCAATTGTGCTTTGATGTTGCTGTGATAGGTTTTGGTGAAGTTGACCGACGCTAAACTTCAGGGAGATGGCCAAGCTGAGTTAATCTTTGCTGTGATTGTGTTGGGCTTGATGTGCTAAAGAGGCTCAAAACCCCGGAGGGATGACCAGGTTGAGTTATTGTGATTGTGGTAGGTTTGGTGAGCTGGAGGGTCGCTGTGAGCAGAGAGGCGCGGTGCTTGACGGGATAGTAACTCGACTTACCGAGCTGCAGAGCGGAGTGCGACAGATAGACACGTGGATTAGTGCTACCAACAACGCCTTGAAACACGACCACAACTCACTCAAGAACCGCGCTGAAGGTCTTTACTACAACTATTACTACTACTACTGGTGCTACTATTATTACGACCAGTACTTTACTGGTGCTTATATCAAATTTATGAGGGTCTAAGTAAGATTCAAAGATTTAATACCGTAGTGTAATTTTTTTGCGATGTCGCGGGTCAGTTTCGGGTTGAAAAGTTGAAGTAGACGCAAGAAGTTGCTATTTTGCGACAGGCAATCATCATCATCATCACGGCAAATAAATTAACGTGGTGTAAGTGCAAAGAGCACTGCAAGAACGCGTTCTTGCGTACGTTGCGTTGAATGGACAGCGTGTAACTGCGTTGAAGGTTTGTATCGTGAGAAGGAGACACGCGAGGCTGAGCTGGAACGAGTCAAGTCAGCGGCGCGGCAAATCATCGAAGACCCGGTCACCAGCGACAAACAGCGAGTCCGTGAGATCATCTCAGACCTGCAGGACAGCTGGCAGGATCTCTCCGACCGACTTGTGCAGATTATCTCATACTCAGTCAGTCTTATGGGCTTTTTAGCCGATCGTGATTTGTTGAATCGCGTATGGCTGTCTGTTTGTCGTCGTCCGTCGTCTGTAACGCATGTATTGTGGCTAAACGTATAGGTACTACTAGACAAATTATTACACGTTTAATTAGCGTGGTGTCACAACCCTTTGCTTCAAAATTCCAGCAAGGAAAACGTTTTAGAATTTGCGGTTAAACAAAGATAAGGTAGGAAGTATGTGCATTTTGTAACAGATACATGTAAGTCATCTTTCTCAGAGTGTCATTCGTTCGGTATCAGAATATGCCGCTACAGTTTGGCACAATAGTTTGACCGCAGAACAGCAAGATTCACTGGAAAATATTCAAAAACGAGCTTTGGCAGTTATCTAGTGTGAACGTTTTGTTAACGGCAACTATTACGAATTTTGCCAAGAAGTTGGTCATCTCTCTCTTGCAGGTAAACGTGAAAGTTTATCTCGCAAATTTTCCTATAAAATGACCCGACCGGACTCTTGTATCCATCATCTTATTCCTCAAAAACGGAATCAAAATATACTTTCTCGACTTAGAAATCGTTCGCAATATTGCATTCCTTTTTGCACGTACTGAAAGATTCAAGAAATCGTTTGTTATATATGCGCTGCGCACTTTTTCTATGGACATTGATTGTAGCTTTTGATATAGCAGCATCACCATAGCGTGCAATCACTCTGGGAAATCGTTTTTTGCGACGGGAAGTTGGACGCTGGCCTTCTAATATAATGCTGTGCGGTCGTCCACCCCTAGCGACAGCTGGCCTGTCCTACTTTATCAGACATTGATCAAGTTAAAGGCACATTTAGGCGTGTTTTACAGCATGTTCAGTTGAACAGGGTCTCCACGAGAAACTAGGCAGTTGAACGTCGAAGGAGCACATGCCCCAGTGCCGCATATAACTAATCTAATTCTGAGTTGTATGTTACTGTACGATTCTGTAGGCCTATTTAAAGTATAAGATATCTAGAGGTCCACATCAGCTGTTCATTATCATTACGGCTCAAAGAGCCGGTTGTTTGTGATGTTGCATCATTTAATTGAGACTTTATTTTGTGCTGATTATTATAAGAGTGATTGATTGATTGATTGATAGGCAAATGTATTGAATGCTACTCAGTGTATACATGGCGACAGGCAAAACGCCATTTTGAACACTCGATATTTGTAGATGCTAGTAAAAATACCGCTAATACCAAAATGCCAAATTGATGCTAAATGTAGATGGCAGACTAAATAATCTCAGTATCTAACCAGTAACCATCAACGTGATAACAAATGTTTTTTTAGTTTTTTTAGCGAGTAATTGTGACATTTTTGCTAAATACTGTTTGGTTTGTCTGGCTGTTTCTAGACGTTAGTGGAGATCGATGAACTGTTGAAGTATGTTGACCGTGCTGAGAGCGAGCTTCAAGCTGCAGACCCCATCAGCTCCGACCCCGAAACACTAGCCCTCCAGCTAGCACAGCACAAGGTTGGGTATCTGCTTAAATTCAATGAAGTTGAGACAAATTAAAATAAAATAATTTTCAAAACACAAGAGCGAGCGAGCTGCACTCTGCCGATTCGATCAGTTCCGACTCTGAAATGTTGGCGTTTACCCTCTCCCCCCCCCGATCAATCCATTTCACCTGTCTCCTTTCTGTAGGCTACTCTTTTATTTTTACGCGCGAGAGCATGTAATGCTTCGCGCGTCTTAGCCATCTTCTGGGCGTCCGTCTGTTCGTCTGTCCGTCCGCCACACCAGTGTTTGAATTGCCGAGAGGTTGGGGAGTTGAACCCCCTCTCAACTGTTTTCTCAACCCCTCTGACACACTGCCAAATTATGTACAGGTTGGTCAGCTATATGCTATATACGTACGATTTACAACACAACTTTGGTCGGTCTCCAACCGTCGAAAAGTTTAACCCCCAGCTAATTTTTCACAATTCAAACACTGCCGTCACACTGTGGTATTGTGTCAAACTAGGATCACGAAATCTTTACTGTGGGTTGCCGCAAGAACTCTAGTTTATCGTGACAAAATTTTGTGCACTTGGCTGAGGGGGTTTCCCTCGAACTGGGGCGTAAAAGGGGGTACCCCCAAAAATTTGCTTATTTTACCGCTATTGGCTGGTATAGCGTGTAAGCGGTTACAGATAAACACGGGCATGCTGCTTATCATAACAAGCACTGGTGACGAGCTTTATAAGAATGTCAACATCGATGACTTTGAATGACTTTGAACCCCAAAAGAAGCTGTTTTAGTGATTTTTCGCGATTTCGGGCTGTGGCACACATTCTAAGAATGAATTGCACCGAAATGGCTGGAAATAGACCAAGAAAATCTGCTACGAAATTTTCGGCATTAAGCGTAGATTTTATTGCTGCAAGTTGCGACCCAAGAAGGACGGCGCACGCGGGCGTCAAATAAGGGTACCTACTAAAAGTGTTTTTTACTGCTATTGGCTTGTTTAGCGTGAAAACACTTGCAGATAGAGCAGGCCTGCTGCTTATCATAACGAGCACTAGTGACACGCCTTTTAATGGCGTCAACGTCAATGACGTTGAATGACCTTGAACTCCCAAAATAGGGTGTTCTTGTGTTCTTTTTGCGATTTTTGGCTGCGAGGCACACATAAAGAGTATTGCGTAGAAATGGCTGGAGATATATAAGGACAACCTGCGAACAGGAACTTCTAAGGCTCTCGTGTGTCTCATGAGCTTTGCTCAAATTACTTGTTCTTTTCCTTATCAAATCTGTGTTTTTTTTACTCCGATTCTTTTCGTGGAGCATTTTTTTAAAATCTAGCTAAGGAGTCTTGGGAGCAAAGCCCCAACCGCTATCGATCTTTTCGTGGATATGATTTTCAGCGAATAGAATTGAGAAACATTTATTTTGCTTAAAAAATACCGTGATTTCCGTTTTGGTCCATTTTAGAAAGCCTGCGTTTCTAAATTGAAAATTAAAAAATTCCGTCCTGTCTATGCTCCCTACTTTTTCGTTAGCTGCAACGGGATGCACAGAAATTTTAAAGGCCACTCTAAACACAATGTACCAAATATTGGGTTTCCACCGGTTCCCTGGGTTGACGTCCGTGCAGGAATGTGCCGACTTTGTCAGTGGTTGACTTGCTGCTGCTGCTGCAGTACTAGTAGGCTACGTGCTGGGTGTGATGGTGGGTAGGTATTTCATGATGACCTGAGCACTCGTCGTGGCGCCGTCACTGACGCCATCAGCAAGTGCGGCCGGCTGCTGCAGCAGACCACTAGCGAGGAGGCTGACGACATACGCGCCAGGCTTGCAACCATCGCTGACCAGGCATGATCATTACCACATTATTACGTTTATATTCGCCAAAATACCGACGGTCACGGGCCACCCATACAAGTACTAAAGGCCGGACGTTTATTAACGTCGTTGATGGAACACGACGTGTTAAGCACGCCACCAGCTGAGATACAGTCTACACAACCTGCAGATAGCTAGGTATTAGATAACGATTAATTCAGTGGAGTATTTAGAATTTAAAGAACGGGGGCAGAGGGCTTGAGGACGAAGTTTCTTGTATGCTGAAGCTTTTTGCTAAACCGATACCATATAAATGTTGTCTTTTCAGCAAACTAGAATGTGCAACATGTCAGCACCTAGGGAAAGAGACTTAAATAGTGCCGATGCACTATTCGATCATTTCTGTTTAACATAATTTCAGGCGGACTACGTACTACGGCTGAGCGCGGACCGTCTCACAGTGCTTGAAGACGCTCTGCCCATTGCTTCACACTTCGCTGCGACCTTGAATGACCTTCGTTCCTGGTTGGATGAAATCAGTGCCGAGCTTCGGTCAATTGATGTGCCGCCTCAAGCAGCAGCCAGCAGCGAACAGATACGAAAACTACTCGACTCTGCCAAGGTATGCCAAAACAGAGAGCACTCTACACTTTCACTGACGTCGGGCATGGCGCCAGGGCGCGCTATCCACCACCCAAATTTGGCCTGTCAGAAAATTTTCTTCTTGTCGGAGAAATTTTCTTCACAACTATAAAGATTAGGGCTAAAATCCCCCAGAGTGGGGGATTAAGGGCAAAGTTAAAGCTTTGAGCGCCCTAATTTCATCTGTCGGAAAGTTGCAGCTGTCTGTCAGAAAAATGCAACTTCTGTCTCCTACTTTCTTAATCCACGACGCTGCGTTGTACACTTTCATTTTTTTGCACCTGAGAATTTTTGCCAGAATCAACAAATGTTTTGCACAAGTTTTTCTGGTCTGTCTGGCTGGGGTTAAGGCAGGCGCGTTTACTTGTGTCAAGTGGCATGTAGCACTGTGTGATTCCATACGGCAGGCGACGCTCCGTAGCTTTGCGATCAGTTTCCCATAAAGAGCTATACACTCTTTCAACCTTTATTATTACTAATAGTGCTACTACTACAACTCTAGGCTACTAGTAGTACGCGTTTGTTGCAGTCGACGCTGCGTATGATAGAAGACCAGCGTGCTGTGGTTGACGACGTGACCAGCGTGGCTCAAGAACTCATTGACCTCTACGCTACCGATGAAGGTCAAATCATCGCCAGTGACGTCACCGCCGTGACTTCTCAGTACGACGAGGTCATACGCGCAGCGCGGGCACTACTGCACCAGCTCAACGACGCGCTGCAGCCTACTGACGTGAGTAGTACCTGGTAGTTGTAGTGTAGTGTATTTCGTTTCTGCAATGCAAGGCATAAAATGATACGATCGATCTTGCGTGTTTCCTGCATTTGCATGATGCAGCGCGAGCATCATTTGATTTCTTGCAGCCACGTCGTAGAGTTTGCAGCAAGTGGTGCAGGTGCAGCTGAAAAATTTTTCACATGCTTTGGGGACAGCAGGCAATGACAGCAACTCTGGAATCAGCTAGATGTGATACAAAATGCATCTTAAGTTGTAGGGAGCTGGTCCATTGACGAACAGACTTGATCGTTCTTTGGCTTCGTCGTCATGCTGTTTGAATAGAAATGAGATCTTCAATGGGGCTGTTTTAGGTTTTTTTCATGCAGGTTTTTCTTCAGTTTGGGATTTTTCTCTGTCATCAAAGTTTTAGTAGGTGAATTATGTGCTAAAGTACGTGGATAACGATTTTGTGTGTTCCTATTTGTTTTGCAATACAACCCATTAGTTGAGCAGCACGTTTTTTAGCAAAAAGTATGCAGTACCACTGCATGAATTGGCTATGTCTGCTATAATGTAACATTTAGGCCTATATCGATGATTAAGTAGGGTACAAACAGTTCCCGAACAGTGTTTTTTTTCGGTTGGTGGCTAGATTTTTTGACGTGGTGTTACAGAAACTGCAAACATTTTCTAAGATGGCGTGTGGGTGTTTTGCAATCAGAAGGGCCATAGCTTGCAAAAAATGGCATATGCCTACTTTTCTGAAGAAATGCCTACTAGGTTACAGAATTTCAAAGATATTGACTAGTCTACTATTTCAAGTATCTAGGCTTAGGTCACGTCATCGAAAACTCCTCCAGTGATGATGCTGATATTTCCAGAGAGTTGAAGTCATTGTTTGCTAAAACAAACTTACTTATTAGAAGATTTGCACGGTGTAGGCCTACGTCAGATGTTAAAGCGAAGTTGTTTCGGTCGTTCATATTCTGAATTTACATTGCACTGTGGAAAATCTTTAAGCTGGCTAGTCGCAAAAAGCTTGCTTCTGTGTATGTTAGAAGTCTTAAACTTTTCTTTGGATTTCCCATATACAGCAGTGTCACTGGGATGTTACTGCAGTTACGTCTGCCCAACTTTGACACATGCAGCATTAATGCCAAAGTGTCGTTTTGTGCCAACCTAAAGAATGTGAACAATGAACTCTTAGATACTTTCTGGCTTGCTTTAGTGTAAATATGTTTACTGTTTTTACGTTTCTTTTTGTGCTTATTATGTCCGTCCGTCTGTCTGTTTCATGTTCATGTTTATGGGTCTTATTGCATAATAAAATAAGTAAATAAATACATGTACATATATAAAATTTTCATTCCGGACACATATGGAACGAAAAACCGGTGTCAAATATCGGCGCCGGTTTTCTGGAGCCGACTTTCGGCGCCAATTTCTGGGTTGTATGTCGACGCCATTATTGGACACTCATGATGCACAGACAGGAGTCGTAGATTCGTAGTCGGCCTGTACCTGCTTCGTCTACTCTACTGTGAGTACTGACTACTACATTAGACGTAGATTTCAGCAGTCTAAGTTTCGAACCCGAATATGTTCAAGGACAGCTCTGCCCGGGGGGGGGGCGCCATAGTCGTGCGCACCATCGAAAAGCGTTATTATTTTATTGCACGTTGCACACCATTGATTCTCCAGGTTGCGGCACCGATGCTGTCGCGTGTTAGTGAGCGACAGCTCAGACTACTTGCTAGTTGCTACTACAGGACACGTGCGTGCAGGTTAGCGAAGCCTGTGATGGCCTAATGGATGAACTACATTACCTGCAAGAACGGGTCAACAACGCTGATCCAATCGCTGTAGTGCCAGCTGAGATTCAAGATCAGATCGCTGACAACCGGGTCTGTATTCCTCCGTTCTGTTAGTCAGTGGCCTTCTGGCAAAGGGGGAAACATAGGGGCACAATGTTTCCCTGCTCTATTGTCCCTCCGCCAAATTTAACCTATGACGCCCCTCGTATTATTAGTGTTTTTTGTTATAGGAGTCTTGCTGTTCAGCTCATTGGTTCTGATATTTTAACCATTATTTCTAAGCAAATAATATATCAGGTGATTGATTGAAGCGTAATTTTTTTGTGCTTTCGGTTGCGGTCTGTTCCTAAAAAACCTCGCATTCCTAAGTTTTTCATTGTATTATAAAAATTGTTCTTTTTTGTTTGTTGTCAAACAACGGTTTTACTGGGGAAAACTGCTTACATCTAGTCTGTGATGCTGCAATATTTTTATTTCTGTTCTCGTGAGTACGTTTTAATGTGTCAACTTGTTTTTTTGTGAGTTATTGTGTTATATTACATGACACGTCACGACATAAAAATAAAAGTGTAAAAATGTTTATTTCACTGCCTCATGTCTGTATCTTGTCGCTGTTTGCAACCAGAAGCACAAAAATTTTTAGGCCTAAATGATTAAAGTAAGGACTCTACGGATTACATAAGTGGCATATGGAGTGCTTGCAGCACCCGCAGCGCTGCAGGGCCCCGCAAACGTTTAGTGGGTTGAACAAAAAAATGTCGAGTAGAGGAAAGACTATTTAGAACTATTTAGACCAAGTTTTGTTGTTACTTGTCTACATATTTCGTGGGTGTGTGCGAAGACTAATTACATCTTTAACGAAAACCAAAATTGAGACCAAGATCATAATCTGGAGGCACCAAGACCAGGGTCGAAATCTCAAGAGTAAGACGGCGACAGAACTTTTTAGACCAAGTTTTGTTGTCATTTGTCTACATATTGCATGGGTGTGTGCGAATGTGTTTAGTCGCTGAGTGATGAGGTGTCAAACTGTGCTAGCAACATCACGCGAACTCAACAACTACTACACGACCACATCCAACAACTACAACAACAACGGCACAATCATGATGACGATGATGATGATGGTGATGACGTCACTCAAAGTAGGCGTACGAAGTTTTTGTAGTATCATTGACCACTGCTATACTAAGGTTTAAATTGTGCCACCCGTATTGTCCGGTGTGTCTTACGCAAAACTGGAGTTATAACCGTTTAAAGAATTGTTTATTTCAGATCTCTAGGCGTAATTGTTGTTAGTGAGTCATGGAAGATATGCAGAAGCACAAGCGCTATATAACAACATACAGGGTGGGCCAAAAAATGACCCAACCTGTTTTTGTCAGAACTTTGTCAAATATCTACCAAATTTGATAATGTTTAGCGCACAGATAGCCAAGACGATAGAATTATGTAAGGTACACTCACTGTTCACCTCACTTAATTTGTCACCACACTATGGTGTAAAACGCAGATGCTCCAAATTGTTGCATACTGCTGAGTTGTTGTCTCTATAAAAGTTTTAACGACTTAATTAAACACACAGTGAACTAAAATGTGATTTATGCAGCAGAATTGTAAGGTCGGGTAACAACTTGCTTCCAAATTACCAGAATTTATGTCCAAAGTGTACACATGGCTTAGACGTGATTGCCACTCCTGAGAGCGGCATTAACGATCAACTGATCAAACTTCACAGCACTCATTCGTGGATTTAATGTGTTTTGAGCTTATCAGTTAGCTATTTTTAGCATAAAATATTTGATTTCACAAAATTATTAAATCACATCGTGCCCTCTATGAAATTGATAATGAAAGGTGAGCAATCTGATACTGATAATCACTGCGTAATGTAACAATTTGAAGCATCTGCGTTTTACACGGTATTGCGTTGACATAAATCATGTGAGGTGGACAGTGAGTACATCTTACGAAATTTTATTGTGTTTGCTCTCTGTCTGCCAAGAATTATCAAATTTGGTGTAGGTTTGACAAAGTTCCGACAGAAACAAGTTGGGTCATGTGGTGCTGGCATCAAAACTGACAAAAGTGGAGTCAATCTACAGTGACATTTGTTCGTAGTGGTACTAGTGGTAGGAGTAGTAGTGCTAGTTGTATTAGTAATAGTAGTTCTTAGAGTTATTGCGTTGTTGTAGTAATTGTAGTAGTAGTTGTCGTCGTTGTTTCAGAGGCAGAGTTGGAATCAAAGCTGGCAGAAGCAGAGTCGGTCTACAGTGAGATGGTCGAAGCGACTCAGGAACGGGCCTCCCGGCTGGAAGAAGCTTTGTTCGTCGGTGAAAACTTCCAGCAGGCGATGCTGGAAGCGATGCAAGCCCTGCGCTCCGTAAATGATAACCTGCTATCCCAAGATGCACCGGACCCACTGACTGTGCAGGAACAACTGAGAGAACTACAGGTTTGTAGTTGTTGTAATAGTAGTAGTAGTAGTAGTAGCAGTAGTCCAAAACGGCGTCTTGAGTTTTAAAAAAGCAGGCGGGGCAGGGTTGCAATTTTCTGATAGACACTGCAGATTTCCGACAAATGATATGAGTGCTGAAAGTTTTAATTTTGCCTCTAAATTTTCTTCAAAAAGAAGGTTTTTAGCCCCAAATTTAGCATTTCTGGATAAAAATTTCGGTACAAGAAGATTTTCGGACAATTTTCCGATAGCCCAAAATTTTTGCTTCTATATTTCCCGTCTACGGCCATGACGCCACTGGTAGTAGAACTATGGCGCGTCAGGCCCACTGACTGCACAAATAACTCAGGGAACTACAGGTTTGTAGTCGTAGTTGCAGTAGTAGTTGGGAAACCTTTTCGAGACAATGTACTACTACTACTATTACTACTACTGCAATCATAGTGTGATGCGATACAATAAGGATTTGCACTTGAAAACTGACAGTCAGTTTAACCTAGCACATAAACTAAGAAATGTTTTAAATGGAAATCAAGTGAAAGAAACTAAAATAGAAGTGTAGTTATAATGTAAAACATAGAAAAATATCTAGAAACTGCCTGAGATCAGTAAAACTAAAAAGGAAAGAAATAGCCTAACGATAACTACAATTAGAAAAAAGCTGAAACAAAAAACTACTAATACTACCAGTCTACTACTGGTGTTGTTGTTGTTATTGTTGTAGTCAATCAAGGCTGATCTGGCTGGAGTACAGCCCAGTGTGGTCGAATGTCGTCAGGCAGCCCAGCAATTGTCGAGTCTTTGCGGCAGTCCATCTGACATTGTCCTTGACAAGTGCACGCGTGACCTTGACACTGCCCTGAATGACATTGAGCAAGGACTCGACGACCGGCAGCTGGAACTCAACCACATGTCAGATCAAGCGCAACGCTGCACCAGCTGCCTCGACGTATGCTGGCGTTTGCGGCGTGCTGCTTTTATTTGCAAAACTGATGTTTTGCCTGCCCAATGTGTTTGCCGATTGGGCCAAAACATCAGTGACACCCTTTGCAACTACGTCAGTATGATGATGCCAAATTAATTGCAAATCACCAGACATACTGTTTGAACAATTTCGACATTTGCTGTTGATTATTTGCAGTTTGAATGCGTTCATTTATTTGAAAACATTTCGATATTTTATTCGGTAAGGTGGTTTTTCTTTACATGCAGATTGTAAACCGAACAGCATTCATCGTTGCTCGTTAGTTAATGCAACATAAAAAATGTGCCACGAAACCTTTTTCTATGTCTTCGCCAAATGTTAACCGATTTTAAATATTCTTTCACGCCCATTCTTTGCAAAAAAATTTGCAATAAACTGGGGGAGACTTTGGTCAGTATGGCAGCAAAGATACTGAGGAAAGTTTGACGGCACGTACCTCGTATATCATGGTTGTTTACGACGCTGTAACGTTGTTGTGCAGGACATAATGAAATGGCTTCCAAAGTCAGAAGAACGTCTGCAAAAAATGTCGCCGCCGGCTGCCGACGTTCGAGCAGTTCGCATTCAACTCGAAGAATTAAAGGTACGTTGTTCATTCAGGGAAGGGTTCAAGCCAGCATTGTTAAACCAAGGCCGTTGATTTTTAAGGCCAAGGCTACTAAGTAAGTAAGTAGTATGTAAGTGAATAAGTAAAATAAGTATGGAAATTTTATACTGCACGTCAAAAGCCAGACAAATGCTCAGACAAACATAGTTTCGACGTTTCAATATTTCAGACTAGTTAGGCTATTTCGTACTTTGTGTCTACTTATAAACGGGAAAAGCAACATAGTTATATCGCCAGTGCACAGAGCACATTCATTACAAGTCTCTCACGGCCAAGGCATCAACTTCCACCAAGGCCAAGGTGAGGGCCACGATTTTTGTGTCACTGTTTACTGTACGGCGGTATTGCTGTGCAGGGGTTCAAGACGGCGACGTACAGTCGCTACGGCGACATTCAACTTGTGAATCATTTGACGAGCGTGCTGAGGAGCGAGGCACCGATGTCCGCCGACAGCTTGACGTCTGAGCGCCTGGAAGACGTGCAGCAACGCTGGAACCGACTACTTACCGGCATTGCCGACCGACAGGTAGACACACGCAGCGGACGCAACGCAGCGCTCTGGCGCCGCAACAGACGCAACGGTTAATACGCAGGGATGGAAACAGTATATACAGGGTGTGCCAAAAAAACTGGCACCATTTTTTGTGCACGTTATAACTTCACCAAATATTTACTGATTTTCAAAATTTTTTCATTGTCAGGATCTGACAAAAAATTGTAATAACATTATCAATATAGATCCCACTACACCTTAATTATGTCGCTCGCTACACTACTTTGTGTTTTATAAAAAACACCACGACACGGCGTTCTGTTTTCAAGGCCAAGACATGCTTTTTAAAACATTTTGCTTACTTGTACATTTTTGTGCCTGTGCCTAGTGATATCATCATTGATGTCTGTGGCATTTTGTCAGTATTTCTGGAAAACTTTATTTGTTTAGGCCTATAAAAATTTTGTGACTACGAGAGTGAGGCAAACAGCAAACTGTCACAGCGTTGTGCTGATCGCACTGTTGTTCAGTGGCGTCGCCGGCTTTGAGTGCGTCATCCAGCAGCAAGGCGGACACATTGAACATTTGATGTAAAAACTGCGGGATGTGACAGTTACTTTAGACAATAATTGAGACATCAAACACGTTGCTTCCGGTTGTTAATTTCTTAAAATGTGCTGCTATAGAAGTCGTCTTGTTTTCAGTTATTCTTGTAAGACACTGACATTTCACAAGGTAGTGTAACGACACACATGAGGTGTGTTGGGATCTATAGTGATAGTGTTATTGCTAATTTTTTTTTTCTGATTCTGATGGGGAAAGAATTTTGAAAATTGGTTACAAACTTCTCGTAAGTAGCACTAATCTAATAATCAGTATTCAGTCGGTGTAGACACCGCTGTGTTTCATTACGTTTTTTTTTGTTTGAGGTGGGATTCATGGATGCTCAAAGTTTTAATATGCCCTTAATTCTTCTCAACGTGGAAGTTTTCCAGCTTCAAATTTAGCATTTTTTGACGAAAATGGTTTGACAATAAGAAGATTTCCGACAATTTTTGGCAGCCCAAAATTTAGGGGTAAAAGCTGCCCCCTAGCTACAACGCTTCTGATTCTGATAGCCCTCAAGTACGAGACTGCCCCCTTTTGCCCTTTGTGGTCTGATTTGATGTCGATTTGTTCTAGCGTGAGTTGAAGAGCCGTCTATTAGATCTGGGCGACTTGGAACATTCTCTGGACGATACGATTGGTTGCCTGCAACAGACTGAGGCAGACCTGCAACATTTAGACGACGTCTACGGCGATCCACATATTATTGAGAGACATATCAAGCAGGTTCAGGTCTGTAGTAGTAGCAGTAGTAAAAATCTGTAGGCCTAGAATGAGTATGATTTTGCATAATGAGTATGACTAGAGGCGCGTCCGGTAACTTAGCCGCTGCGAGCGGCTGGCAGCTGCTGCGCTAGCCGCTACAACTTTTCGTCAGACAACAACAATGTACGTTAGCGGCTACCACAGACGAGTACGTGAGTACGAGTTAGGTGTACCATAGATAAATATATTATAAATATGCTAATGATAATAATACTTTAAATTGTTTTAATACTTTTAGCTACTAGTTTTAATTTCTGCTGACGGCATGGCAAACGAAAAATTCGAAAGAGTTTTGTTTTGCAGTATTGAGGCAATATACTAGTAAATTTGTTTTTTTGTGCTCCAGCATAAAGTATCTAATTATAATATTTGTAATATACTTATCTATGAACAATGCCTAACATGTTAAGCATGAAAAACGCAGCTTTAAAGAAGACAATGTGCACATAGATGTGTTAATTAAACATATACCTCCGTACCAACTGACATGCATTATGCCTAATACAATAAGCCTATAGGCTACTACTGCTGCAATACACTACTGTTGCACATACTTTTTGAATGAAGCCGGCAATTATGTGGGTTACTTAACTACTTGTCAACTTCTATACAATGGGCGACTTCACTTTTTGACTTAGACTTTCGCTGAGCCTTTCGCTGAGCCTAAAGTACCTACTTAGACCGAAGTTTGGACTCAGCGAAAAGTCTCAGCGATTCACTGAGTCCAAAAGTACCTACTTAGACCAAAGCTGAGCCGAACTAACCTGACAAAGTCGGTTCGATTTGCATGGAAGAGATAGCTTTAGCCCTTAGGGCTTAACTTTCGCTGAGTCTGAATCCACTTCAACTTTTGACTTTAGCTGAGCGAAAACATGGCGACTATTTACAGACCTATACGTACGGATAGTTTAGTAAATTAAAGCAGTCTGGTACAAAAATAAACGGCGTAATAAATATGCAGTGACGTCAGATGTTACGTAATTACGTTATTTGCGCGCGTGGCGCAATTAAATAAGCAAGTCCAAGCGTAAATGGTTGATTTATTTCCATTAGGTTTACCTGTTTTTCCGCCATTTTTAATCGTTTTGATCTAAGTCAGTAGACTTAGACCAAAGTTTAGTTGAACTATGGTCTAAGTACAGACTTTAGCGTTCAGCTTTAGCTTTCGCTCAGCGAAAAGACTCGGCGAAAGTCTAAGTCAAAAAGTGAAGTGACCCACTATATTTGTTTGTATGTATGATGTCACAGCTGACGTCACGAGATCTGACCAATCAGGAGCCGGCGATTCACGAGCTGAACGAAGCAGTGGACGCTGTGATTGGTGGGGAGAGCAGCTTGGTGGGAGGGGCCGGGCATGCGCAGTCAGGGCCACTCGTAAACAAGCGGCGTGAAATGAACGATTTGTACTCAGTTGTACAAGTCCTTGCACGTGACCAGGCACACATGCTCAGGGACAGATACCGACAGGTTTGTCTGTCTGTTTATCACATCGTCGTGTATGCTTGTTATCTGTCCCATTGGTATAGCATAGCAAGGGACAGATTATAAAATCACTTCTGTCATTCTGTCTGTAAACACATCTGTAAACACTTTAACGGCCGCAGTTTTGATTCGAGTTTGATGAAATTTTGCACAGTCATTCGGGGTTCAAAAAGTAAGATCGAGTTTGTTTGGGATAAAAATCTGATAACTCCTTCCCCTATTTTAACTCAATTTCTAAAAATTTGCATTATGGCCTATGGGGACTTGAAAGCGGTATAACTCGGTCACCATAAAAAATAGGCCTAATTGCGCACTACCCCCTATTTTTGGGGTTGGGCAATCTAACAGTGTCATTTAAATTTACCCCCCCCCAATGACCCCTGTTGCCATAGCAACCAGTGGCGTAGCCAGGATCTAGTTGTAGTGGGGCACTTGAGGGGTGAGGTATAGGGAGGGGTGTCCCCTCCCCACAGGGAAGGGGTCTGCACAGCCCCAGAAAATTTTTGGATTTTTGGTGTGAGAATGACGTGTTTTGGTGCATTTTTGGCATTATTTTGAGTAACTGTGTAGGCTCCCAGGGGGGCACGTGCCCCAGTGCCCGCCCTATGGCTACCCAGTGATAGCGACCATTCAAAAGTTGCAAAATTTTGCATTATAGCCAATGGAGATTTCAAAGCGATTGAACTCGCTCCCCGTAGAAGATAATTGCGCTCTGTTTGCACCTACCCTCCTATTTTTGGGCCCGGGCTATCCGATGGTGTCATTTAAATTTTTCTCCTGCCGACCCCTGTTGTCATGGCAACGAATTTTGGGACAAAATTAACTATAACTCAGCCCCCGTGAAAGATAATTGCTAGCTGTTTTCACCTACCCTTCTATTTTTGGGCCCGTGCTATTTGATGGTGTCATTTGAATTTTTACCCTGACAACCCTGTTGCCATTGCAACGAATTTTGAAACAAAAATTGACTATAACTTGGCCCTCGTGCAAAATAATTGCACACTGTTTTCACATACACAGTGACAGTGGTGTATTTAGGATTTGGCAAAGGGGGGCCATGACGAGCGCGCAGAGCGCGAGCCTATAACGGGGATCTGGGGGCGGATCCTCTAGCAGGGTCCAGGGCAGAGCTCCTGGTCTGGGGGTCAGGGGGCGAAGCCCCCTGTAGCTGAAACACTTTTTGCGTTTGAACGTTCAATGGAAGCCACTGCAAATTCGCCCATTTTTCTGAAATTTGGAAACGCAGAAAATCACAGATATTTGCGTTGTTTTAGCAAAAAATAGAGTTTAGCAAGCTGCAAAACGTCCTCACAGATTAATGTGAGTTATAAAAAGGTAATAAACTTCACAATAGGCACAGTAGGCCTACAGTACAATAATAAATGGGCCGTGTCAACCCCGGTCTGTTGTCATCAGAATGCTTGATCCGTTGATCATCACCGATGTTGTTGCTTGCAAGCAGTCGCCGTGTCTTTGGCGTTTGACATCGTAAAAAGTATGCAGTCTGACGCTTTGCCATTGTTGTCTCCACTCGCTAATCACTAAGCTAGAGCTCACAGTTACGTTTTGTCTATCCCTTCTTTGACTTCTAGCTGTTCCGTGTGCGAGTGGTGGGCTGGCTGGCAGCAAATGCTGTACAAGACAGCGGGCAGGCGGCGTGTTCAATGTCTATCTCTTTAGTGAAATAGGGCTCTTCGTCGCTTAATGACATTATGATATCATGACACTGGCATACGGAGCTTGGTTCCTGGGATTCTCAGTTCTGATAACGTCGCACATTAGGATCTATGATCACTGGCACGCTGCGATGCCGCTGCAGCTTGTGTTATCTGAGAATATGGCGTGTCACAGTCGCCAGGACAAAGGAACGCATCTTAAGAGCGCTGTCATAGTCGCGTTACATGCAATAATAGGCATATCTCATTTGGATAGACTTATATCTTATTTGTTGTAGCCCATGCAAGTTGTGGCGGGTTCATCTTGGGTTGAACTCATATCTGACATTTTCAAATATTAATTAACCACCGCCCATGGCGTGCGCTAGCCAGCCGCCGACTGCCTTGCTGTTGGTTTCATATAGTGCCGTGTCACTCACCCATGGACACTAAACCCGGCCGCCGCGAAATATTATAGGTCTATACGGCTTGTAGCTGGTTTTCAAAAGCGTTTGGCGACGCCGGCGTCATATCAGATGCAATCTCACATGGCGAGTTTAATCGCATATTGTATTGGTATGAAAAAAGATCATCAAACATTGTTGAATTTTGCAATTCTTGCTGGAAAATGACAAAAAACGCATCTTTTCATATGAAGTCGCCTGTAAAAAAATTTTCATGGTCGTGCATAAGGGGGGCATCGCACCGTGGCCCCCTTAAATACGCCACTGCACATACACCCCTATATTCGGGCCCGGGCTATCCGATGGTGTCATTTAAATTTCTCGTCTGCCGACCGCTGTTGCCATGGCAACGAATTTTGCGACAAAATTGACTACAACTCGGCCCCTGTGAAAAATAATTGCGCCCTGTTTGCACGTAACCATTTTATACGCAGCTGTTAGGCTATATAGCATGACAATGGGACAGCTACCTCGTTCCACAGATCGTATTTCTAGTGAGTTATGAAATTTTTACTGGACTTTTTCGGAACTTTCTCCAGGAGAAAAGAACTAGGGGGAAATTAGGGGAAAGGCCAATACTTACCTAGAAAAATTTAAGGCAAATTTTTGCGAGATCCGTTAAGAGGTTTAGATTTTTTCCAGTCAGACTTAAAGCGCTGGGCGGCTTCACGTTGGGCCTTGCCCCAAATTTTTAGTTATCTTTTACTTGTCTTTTGCTTTGTCGAAAAATTGCAACTTTGTGTTTGTTTCCAACTTTTTTCAACTTATGACGCCGCTGGTGAAATGTGTATAATGTAGTAGACTGTAGTAGTATTTGT
>Ga0209671_1000512_pt1 | contig 26159 bp, 12 predicted proteins | sample WorMetHERISLAND2_2_FD_187401 | JGI IMG/M metagenome (GOLD analysis project Ga0209671, IMG submission 187401) | Marine gutless worms symbiont microbial communities from Max Planck institute for Marine Microbiology, Germany - Olavius geniculatus... | ecosystem: Host-associated > Annelida >...
CTGACGACTTAGGTTAGGTAAACATTAGCCACGTGATCTCAGGTGTTAGTAGACCAAAATTCACCAAATTTTTTTATTCAATGCGGGAGAAATTGCGGATGACAACGCCGTTTACCGCTTGTCGATATCTCTATCCAGTCCAGAGATATTCGCAGTCAAAGTTGAAAGTTATTGTAAAAAGTACTAAATTTTGGACGTTTTTTGCCCTCCAAAATTTTAAGGGTTCGGTGCCCCCCCCAAAACTTGTCCCCGCGTTATTATCCACGCTGAGCGGCATGTCACGTGGTAAAATTTCATAAGGCTACTCCCCCTAGCTCCAAAGATCTTGCGCCTAATACATTGAATTTTAAGCCAATTTTGGACCACCCTTTGAAAAAATGTAAGGAGGACCCCTGTCCCCAGTGGGGGGTGCACTAGTAAGACTTGGTCATTTCGGGGCGCATGTAAAAATTTGGGGGCTCAACACCCTTTATGGGCCAAAATATGGTTCCGAAAAAGTCGATTTGGGTGGGTATGATTTCACATCGAGATCTCCGTAATTACTGGACCAAAGTTCACCGGACTTCTCGCCTAACGCCTAATACTTGTTTGATTTTGAATATCTTCATCCGTTTTGGAGATATTTGCCGACGAACATCGGGGTCGTTTGAAATCGGGCCAAATTTTGCATGTTTTTGGCCCATAAAATTTTTTGGGGGGAGGGCCCTCCGAAATTTTGGACCAGCGTTACAAAATCTAGTCTAGGTCTGATCACCGTGCAAAATTTTACGCCAGTCGGCCGACGCATCTCGGAGATCTCACTTTGAACAAAAAAACATCTGCGCTAAAACATAAGTCCTTCCGAAAACTATCGTTTTCGGGCGGACTAATTAGTAATTATGCCTTGCGCATTTGCTGTATGCTTCAGTGCTTTCACATTTTTGCTGAAGAAACTGAGAGGCCTGTATGAAGTACTACCATAAAGAGTTCCACCACAGTCTGGAGTAACTCTGGAAATAATGCAGTTTGAGCAAAAAGCCACGTACTTTCGATGCAAACATCTAATCTAATCTTTTTGCAGTTAAGACAGGTACCCAAAAGTGATATTTTGTAGAGCTGTCAAATTAACGCATTAATTAATGCATTAATGCGTTAATAAATTAACGTGCGTTAAAAAAAATTAACGCACGTGCGTACATTTATGTTAATTTACTAAATTCTGTGAAGAAAAAGTTCCAATATTCCGTTAAACTGCGGTTATATGACAATCGAATGAATTTAAGTAACTTAAATGTAGTAGCCGTTTACTACTACTCTACATAAATAATTATTCCGACGTCAGGCTAATAGATTTATGTGCTAGATATGACGTCAGTTATTGTTCAGTATACGTTTAAAAATGTGTTTCTAACTTTCTACACTCTGTCTCTAAAAACATCCTCGACATTTTTGACTCTAACTTGAAAACCAATTATCGAATTTTGATTATTTTTGGCACAAATATTCCTGACACAACTTGCCATCAAAGGACCACTCAGTTTCCCACCTCACCCAATGTATGCTTCTGCACTACCTAGGAAAAGCAGGCCAAACGAAATATGTGGTGAAATAAACAGAAAACCTGAAAAAAATATCCCCGACATTATTGATCGCAACTCGAATAAAGATTAGCAGATTTTAATAATATTTGGCAGAAATATTTTCGACATAACTGGCTATTTACCAAGTGTTTTAGTTTCCACCTCACCCAATGTCTGTTTTTGCACTACCTGGAGAAAGCAGATGTGTGAAAATGAATGAAATAACATCAATAAATTCCATCTATCCTAATCTGTGGGGCGGTTTGACTGTCATGCAGCAGTGCGTTTACCAGATGAAGTTTAGGAATGTTTGTGAAGTCAAGAAGCGACTGGTACAGCCTGGATTGGTCTGGAGCAGAACATTATCGATACTGCTGTCAATGAATGGAGAAAGCATCTCCTTGCCTGTGTTCACATAATGGGCCAACACTTCAAGCAATTTTAATGCAGGCAGTTGAAAAATGGACAACTGGATGAAATGTCAGCCAAAGTGTCAAAAATGTGAACAAAATATGTTTTTACACGTTATGTTAATTAAGCAATCATATCGCATTGGATAAAAAAGTGATATTTTGCTGGTTGTATTTTCCCTGGGTAGTGCAGAAACAAACAATGGGTGAGGTGGGAAACTGAATGGCTATTTGATGGCAAGTTGTATTAGAAATATTTATACCAAAAATTATCAAAATCTGATAATTGGTTTTTAAGTTACGATCGAAAATGTCAGGATGTTTTTCTTGAGACACGGTGTATACTCTGCAGGCGGGGGCTCTCAGCGTCGCGGGGCCCGGTGGAACTTCCCCCCTACTCTCCCTCTCGACGCTCCTGGGTGCGTTAATAACGCGTTAATTAATGCGTTAAAATAATTAACGCAGTGCGTTAATGCATTAAAAAAATTAACGCTTTGACAGCTCTAATATTTTGTGGATTGTTGGTGCAGGACTTTTTTAAAAGCCGTATGCCGTTCCTGTTTTTCAACAAACCCAGCTAAATGGGTAATTTAAACGTTATGTTTTGGTAGTCAAGTGTTACAATTTTTTTATTCAGTTTGTTCATTTGTAGAAGAAACATGAATATTCAAGCAGTGAAGGTAGCGAAGACAGCAATACCGATGCATATTGGGGTAACTTTAATTTCAGTGATCTGCAAAATATACTTTATTTCACTTAGAGGTAGCCTATAGTTGGAGTGCATTATTTTCCGTGGTTATTTTATTATATAGCAGTTGTCATTGGTGTTGATAGGCTGTATAATGTTGATTTTACCACTTTTTGAATATTCTGTGTTTGACGTATTTTACTTCTGAATTTTTGTTGTTAACTTTTTGTTTGCGCTAGTGTAGTAGATTAAGACGACTCAGTTGCTGATGTAGACATGTGCAAATGTAGTTTCTAGTCTGACGGCGTATATCTAAACTTTTTAGCGACCTCAGTTAGCTAGGGAGTCTGTGAACACGGCTCGTGTGAACAGGGCACACGTGAACACGGCCCGTGTGGTGAAAAAGCATTGTCGTGCAATGCTTTTTCTCAGCACGGGTCGTGTGACGTTTCTGGTGTAGCTAGCTGGGCGTGTGCAAGTGATCAATATTTGTTAGTTGACGGACCGCACCCAGCCTGTGATCGATATTTCATCATTATTTTCACCTGTGAATACCTGAGCCAATGTTGTCGCTGTGAGGAAAGTGTCACTCGACAGAGGGTGCGCTGAGAGGATTGTGTGACGTTTTCTTTCCCTCATTACGCTGGCTTTAATGCTCCGGTTGACGGTTTATCAAATCAAAATCAAATCAAAATAGTTTTATTAACAACAGCAAATGCTGTTAAAGGAATGGAAGGTCAGAAGAAATCTGACATCTTACACCATCCTTAATAAGTTACATGCTACACATACAATTTATAAAATCAAGTTTATTAATCTATTTTAAAGACATACAGTTATGATGCCAAGACAATATCACTAACTAAACTGTTCCAAACATCAATACTTCGGTTAGCAAAGCTAAACGCACGGCTGTTAACACGGCTAGCCTGTTTCATCAGCTTGAGTGGATGACCATGGGTAATGGAAGAGCCAAAAGTAAAAAAAATCAGAAAACTCAAGAGCATTAAGACCATGAACAATACAATAAATCATTATCAAGTCAAACTTTAAACGTCGTGTACATGGCGTGTACTGCGAGTATGGCGAGGGACTGCATCGGTAGCCACTACTAGAGAAGGTGAACAGCCCCGTTGTACAGCCCCGTTGAATAACGTACGGTATGCCCTATGCAATAAGCATCATCGTAAAGTTTAATCGTGACAAGAAATACTGCTGGTTGTGGTTGTTATAAAAAGGTAATAATTAAAAAGCCAGGACGTAATTTCATAAGTGCGACATTTTTTCGACTAATACAACCTGGTAGTCTGCACTAAAATACTCCATCCCACCCCACCCCATATACTGAGAACGTAGGTAGCACTTTAGATATGAGAGCAGTGCATGAATCGTCACGTTACCACTGAGAGCGGGTGCGGCCGTCTCAAGTAACTGCGTTCTCATGCGCAGTGACGTAGGCCTAGTTCACTTGTTGCACGTGCTCGCTTGACTGGCTTGCGCTGCTGCTGCTGCTGCTGATGATGATGATGTCGTAACGTCAGCGTGACGTCACAGCGTTTCGTCCGTTAAACTCTTTGGACAGTTTAATCGTTGGTAGTCGTGACTAGCGATGAAGAACGACGTTAGATGCGGCAAGTGATGACGATATTTCCTCTGCTTTATATTCGATGCAATGCGGATAATCTGCAATTGACATTGGTCCAGGATTTATTTATTTGCAGAGTGCTTTAAACGATTCATATTTTGATCGCCACATGAACTCGCGGTGAAAGTTTCAGTCAGTGGCATAACTTCAAATTTCGGCACCGCCGTTTGCAAGAAAATCCTCCAGGGCCCCCTCTTCTTTTTCTTCTCTCTTTTTATGCTCCCCTCCCGCCCTCACCTCTTTTTTTCTCTTTCTTTTGGTCCCTTTTTGTTTCTTTTTTTCTCTTTACGCCCATTTTCTTTGCACGTAGGCTCTTTCTGTGCAGCTGGGAGGTTTGGTGGAGCGCTCTGAGCTCCCCCATCGTGGTCCGGGCAGAGTCCCGGCCGAAAACGTGTTTTAGAGCATTTTGGCGCTCCAGAAGCCGCATATGGTGACGTCAGATTTCGTGCTTGCTGTGTGAAAAAATAAACGTCATAATTTTTGGCCCCATAGATACGCGGGCTCCTTTCATTGCGGAATCTGCGAGGGGGGATCAGTAGTTACGAGAGACTGGTTTCAGTCTGTGGTATATTAATGTTGACGGTTGTATGCTGTGCTGTAGATCAGATAGTGCGGACGTACGGCGAGCTGGACGGCGAGTTACACATGGTAAAGTTACGGGTGGACCCGGCTGCCAGTCTCGGTCTGGATCTGGCCGGTAACTCACATCAGGAGACGATGAGCGTCTTTGTGGCCGGCATTCACCCCGATAGCCCGCTGGCTCACAGCGGTCAGATACACGTCGGCGATGAACTACTCGAGGTAACGCTTTAAATGGTGTAGCTTTTATCTCAAAGCTGATTCCCAAAGTTGTTTGTCCACGGGCTTACAAGTAAACCGTTTAGCTATATAACCAACGCCAAGATCAACTCAGCCTTCTGTCCCTCCAGGATAGGTGAATTGAGTACCGGAGTGTCTGGTTGGGGTTATGGCAGGGCGCGTTCACCTGTGTCGGGTGGCAGGTAACACAGAGCCATCTCATATGGCAGGTGACGCTCCGTAGCATTGTGACGGATTTCCTGATAAGAGCCAAACACTGCGTTTACCTTTCAGCACATTAGAGACTTTTGTATATATGCTGTATACACCTGGGCGTCGTGGGTGTGAATTGGTTATCATCATCTTGACATAAGACTTGGCTCGACTCTAGCTGACTGCAGTAAGCGGCTGTTAGTTTGATTCTGTCATTTTATTCTGTGGAACCGCTGTATCAGAGTGTTTTAGACTACGTAGGGCTATTAGCTCAGACACGCAGCGTTTGAAGACTTTACTCCGGCTGACTTGCATAGACGTTGGTGAAGACAAACAGACAGAGTGGATGCTGAGTGAAGAATGGCATGAGAAAATAGAGGGGAAATCTGGTCAGCTTTGGCATGTCTGGACCGACGAATGCGCACATTAGTAGGCCCACAGTTTTCCGCGGAAAATTTTTCCAAATTCCGCGGGCCACTTCGCAAACTTCCGCGCCTCACCGCGGCAAAATCGTCCCATTTCCACGGCTTACCGCGCCCTTACGTTTGTGAGTAAACTGAGCTCTATCCTGTTAAGAAAATTTTAGTTATTGAAGGCTGGCGTTGTGGTCATTTATGCTGGGCTGCAAGTCAAAGAAAATTATCAATTTCTTCATGTTAAGAGTGCAATTTGTTAAGTCGCATTGTGTTTGTTTACGATTGTGCCGTATTGCGATGGCCATCTAGTAGAGCCCACAAATTAAGGCAGTTTAGTTGGATTTTTCTGTGATATATTTAGTCTATTTAATTACGTTATCAAGTTAACTATCATACTAAGCATCGGTCATTTCTCAACTTTTGCCAAATTTCGTGGAAATGTCAAAATTTTGCGGAAAAAGCAAATTCCGCTGCTTGGCTTGAAATTCCGTGGCCCACGGAAAAGTGTGGGCACGTTAGCATCAACTAGAGTTATAGATGTCAGTTCACTGGTTGGTGATGCGTGTTGTTGACAGATAAATGAGCGTGTTCTGTATGGTCGCACACACCTCAACGCTCCGAACATCATCAAATCAATCAACTCTCCAGACATCACTATTGTCCTGCTCAGGTCAGCTGCACTTTGCAACACAATTACTGTCCGCGGTAGCGATGACAGTATTGTTTTCAGCGTCGTCGCTAAGTTTTTGTGATAACTCACGAACCGCTGCACTTAGTTTCATGAAATTTTGCACAAACATGTATCTCGACAACCTCAAGACTTCGCTCGAATTTGAAGGTCATAGGTCAAAGGTCAAGGTCACAGGACCGGATTTTCGGATACTTCACCATTGCGAGATAGGACCATGCTGCTACTGGCTGCTGCTATGCAGGACCAGCTATTGGCCGACGCTGACGTCATTGCTGTAAATATCACAGCATGCAATGGCGGCTATCGCGGACAGCCTTAGCCCTGCGCAAGGCCAGACAGTCTAGTTGTTTTATTATTGCAGTATTCTTGTTGGATGTAAAGTGTGGCAGGAAGTTAATAAACAAGTGAATGATGAAATCAGCTTAGGATTATTGACCGTCAGCTGATGGGTAAACCATTTCAACATGTAACCAACCACTTAGGTCACTGCAGCCGGGCCATTCTCAATTGGTAGTAAAAAAAATTAAGTGATGGTTACTATAACAAGCAGCAAGGTGGAAAAATAGGAGGGGTTGTGGTGAAATTTTCTGGCTGTGGGAGTCCGTTAAAAATTGTGATGTAGCTGGCCCCAACGGTGTGTTGAGGAAGTCAGCAAGATACTTGGGTGAAGGGTTTAACTTTTGCAAAACCCCGACCGGCGGTAGTTCAAATTTTCAAACAGTAGTCGCAAGTGAAATGAACTTGTCTGTTATGACCACTGCTTTGCAGACGTTCAGATTACCAGAAGCATATGGCTGTATCGCCAACTTACTCCCCAACAGTGCCGATCAAGGTTGGTCTGTTTTTAGTCATCTAAAACTTTTACGTCTTGCAGTGATCTTTGCATTCGGTTTCTCATTATTGTGGTTTCAGTTCTTTTGCTTATTAACTTATGTTTGGATTAATGCAGTTTTTGAGTGCATTAAATTGTCGCACGTAATTAAGTAAGTAAGTAAAGCTTCTACTGCTAAAACAAACGCAAATGCCTAAACATAAAATACGAATATCTAGTAATCTACAGAAATTAACAGACAAGGGTTAAGAAAAGAGCACTTGAAAGCAGTGTTTGAATTGCCGGGGCGGGGGTTGCGGAGGTTGAACCCCCCTAACTGTTTTCTCAACCCCCCTAACACACTGTCAAATTATGTACAGGGGGGTCAGCTATATACTGTATATGTGCAATTTACGTCACAACTTTGTTCGGTCTCCGACCGTCGAAAAGTTTAACCCCCCAGCTAATTTTTCACAATTCAAACACTGCTTGAAAGAACTTTAAAGATACAGCTGATGTGAACTGGAGTATACCTAGCACATGTACCACATCGTTGTTTCATTGCTGTAGCATTTGCAGGTGTATACCATTACCACCATGAGTCAAAATGATTTCTTTACTGCATATTTGCTATTTAAAGGATTGTTAATATCAGTCAGTATTTGGTGACGTTGTGACAATCCCAATGGTTAACTTTTTCCACTCACCGTGTACATTGTCCTTAAGCACAAGGACGTAGTATGATAGTAGATTATGTAAGAAAAACTTCTGATGCTTTGAAGTAGCACAAAACTTGCTGACTTACATTTTTATTGCAATAATTGTGATGTTGTAGAGTGATCATTCGACACTTATTTCTTCTCGAGCAATTCTGGTAATCAAGATCTTTTGTCTCTGGTGGTTTTGCTGTTATCTACATTATATATTTATTTACTGAAGTGCATTTTGCTTGTTAAAACTGTTGCTTTTCCAAACCCGTATCGACTCAGACAAGTAGACTAGTACATCTTGTACATGTTACCGGCGTTATAATTCATACTAGTATTTTATGTTTAGTTTTGTATTACTGACACGCGTAAAAATGTGAAAAGGCATATGTTAGTTAAAATTTTTATGGCATTGTCAGTCGTCTTATGATGTTCACGCATTTTAGTACATTGAGCACTGTGCATCTAGCAGATAACGATTTTTAGCAGCTACTGTATGACCTCTGTTTGATATTTTAGCATATTCATGACGGAAAGCCACTTAAATGTGGAAATAAGCTGCAGCAATTATTTGCAGTTAGAGCCTAAATTTTCCCATGCCGTCCGTCATTAAAAAACTTGTGTCCATAAAATTTTTATTGTATTTAAAAAAAAAAATTAGTGCTGTTTTTAGTATCCTTTCGAAGTTTTACTGAAAAACACCGTTTGCGTTTAGTCTGAAACGTTGCAGTAACTTTGCTTAAGTTCTTATGAATACTATTCATTGTGTCAGTTTGTTTTATGAGGTAATATTACATGATGCATCATGATATAAAAAGAATTAATTTTAAAAATTTCCACCACCCTACGTTTCTAGTTTTTTGCCAGCTGCAATGCAAAGCACGGAATTTTTTTATGCTTAGGTATAATAGGCTTGGTGTTGGTGGCGTGGCGTAGTTGGTAACACGTCTCGGATGAGACGAAGTTACTCTACGCCGGGCCCGGTTAGTACTTAGATGGGTGACTGTCTACAGTAAGGAGCCTGCCAACTAGGTCGACTCAGCCTTCTACCCTCTGTGGGATGGTAAAATGAGTACTGGCGGTGGTCAAGGCCATCGCTAGGGAAGAAATGGTGAGTTCTGCGCAACAGTAGGCCCTGTGGCCAGGACTGCAAGTATACCGATCCAGTCGGTTAATCCGGCCGACTTGGGCTGTATGCTGGCTCAATTGTGCTCCGCCCTCGCCAGCTCAAAGTGCCGTCATGGGGATGAACTCCCAAGCAACGGGCCTAGTTCAGCTTCGCTGTCTAGTGCCTATGCGAAATCTTCTTTTTCTATAATAGGCTTGGTCTTTCATGTCAGCCGTGATCAAAGCATAGAGTTCTGTTGTAGAACTCAGAGTCAGTGCCAGTGTCGGCTATTGAGTCAACTCACACAGCGCAGTCATCTGAACTGACGACGACCTCTAGTGAACGCGCACAGTCGCCGGTAGACATCGAGGGCTTTGACAACGTCGCCTGCTTCTGTCTCGAAAAGGTTTTGCTCTTCTCAGTCAACAACTTGTCGTCTTATAACTTGAGACAGTTATTTGGCGGTTATTGTGTGGCCGTCTTAATAGGCCACAGTACAGATATTTCCCATCCATCCGTCTGTCTGTCCTGTATGGACTCATAAGGCATGAACAAAAAGGGGTGGTGTGAACGTTCCTCTTGGCAGAAATATTGATGTGCCAATTTTCAGTTCAGAATTTGTATATCCAGATAACCAGACATCAAAATGTTCTGAAAATGATGGATGTCTCGTGTAGATGAGGCTCGCATGGTGGCAGTGTAAAAGTAGACTTTCAGTTGGAATTCAAGATGAGTAAATGTTGAATGTGCAGATGGCTGCATATGGCTGACGTGTTTGCTGGTTAATATTGCTTCTATAGTTGAGCTTATCTGTATGTTGTTAGCTATGTGCAGCGTGAGTTATACTAGACTTGTTTCATCACACACCTTGAGTTACTAAGTTAATCATTTGATCCGTCATTGTCATAGGGTGAACGTGGGTTTGGGTTCGCTATTGAAGAAACAAAGATTGATGCTGACCGGACAGGAATTTTTGTCAAGACCATCACGCCGAATGGACCAGCTGCACTGGTTGGTGTCACGTTTTCGTCTGTATGCTTTGTGTTGTTTGAGTGAGTAAGTGAGTAGGGTTTAACGTCCTGCCTGACACAGTATAGGTCATTTCGGGGATGGCCTTTTCAGGCAATGCACACAAACGCATAAAAATGGAACAGAAATTTTAACGTTAACAGAAAAAAACTAATATGGAACACAAAATACAAAAACAAACTAAACCTAAAGTTGTAAGAACTTGCCATTTATAAGTGTGCATATATAGCAGTAATGGCAGTTCTAATAAGCTTTTTTTTTTTAGACAGTCATCAGTCTCAGAATGCTGTCTATTGGAGGACACGCAGACTTTATGTTCAGTGTGCATCAGCATAAACTGTGCAGATTGCTGACTGTTTCTTGACTGGCTATTACGAGGCAATTACTTCACGTGTAATGCGTTTTTATTGTTTCTGATTTCTGGTATTTGAGGTACAGTCGTAAATACAGGGTGGGCCAAAAAACTGGACCTGTTTGAGCATTGATAACTCAACAATGGTTAGTGATAGAAAGACGTGTGATACGTCAAAAAATTTAGAATGCTATGAAGAATAAATGACATATTTACATAGTGAAGCATTTAAATATTCTTTCCCTAATTTGCATAAATATTCATCACTTCCGAAATTCTGCCAAATTTGACTGTAACACATGGATTTAACATGACAATTGAGCTTTTATAACTTAGGGATGTTTATTGATGGAAAGGCGCATAATATGCCAAAAGTTTCAAAATTGTGTACAGAAGAAGTGTACAATTTGCATGTCTCAGTATTTAAATATTCTTTGCCTGATTTACACAAATCTGTCTAACCCCTAAAATCATGCTAAATTGGCAGTAACGCATGAATTTTAAGTTGATTTTCATTCAGCATACAGTGAAATGTCAACAATCATTAACACATGCATTGAGTTTAGATGAAATTCGACATAGGCAGTTGCCCAGCTTTTGCATTCATAACGGTCATCAGTCTTTTTAGGCAGCTGATCGATCGCTGGAGTCAATGTTCAGGATCAGCTGAGCCCAGCGTTCAAGTAGCACACGTTTTAGCTGGTCGGTTACTGAAATTTTTGGACCATGTTATCTGTTGCAATGCCCCTACACTGAATAATTCACAGAATTTAAATCTGGATTTTTTGGAGGTGAGTTTTTTGAGTTCAATGAACTCGGGCACATGGGAGTACAGGCGCATGCCTAATTTTAGGGGTAATGAAGATTTAGACAAATTAGGCAAATAATATTTAAATGATTTGCTATGCATGTTTGGCCTTTTTTGTCTACAACATTCTGAAACTTTTGACAAATGACACGCCTTTTTACGGACAACCATCGTTGAGTTATCAGCGCTCAAACAGGTCCGTTTTTTTTGGCCCACCCTGTAGTGTTGTTGTTTATTTATCTGTAACAATCCGCTCTGGCTAAGGCTGGGTCCCAAGAAGATGTTTAGTCTAGGAACAGATGGAAGAAAGAAACTCAAGAGGCAGCCAGCCAACCAAGATTTTTAGGCAGATAATTTAAACGTGTATGCTCACTACTGAAACGTTTGTTGCTAGTCATGTTGATCAAAGTCGCACAATCTGTGTTTGTCTCCGCTATTGTATAGCAAAAGACGTTATCAGTCGGTGATCGTCTGCTGATGATTGAGGACACTTCACTTGTTGGTGTCACTTATGATCAGGTGACGTAGTGGCGTCATAAAACTATTATTATGTCATCTTCAACACCACCACCAGCAGCAGCAACAGTACTAGTGTTTTAGTCTGCTGTTGTTTTATGAAATGTATGCAGTGCTATATGACGTCATCAACAGAATACAAAGACTTGTCAGTGCCTTTTGTCTTCAGTTTTTCATATAATTTTTTTATACCACAAAGAGGCATTTTTATGAGGATACTGTGTTGCTATACTGATGCTCACTTTTATGTACAAAGCCATAACACTACCTAGCATGCTTTCAAGCAAGGAAACTGGGTATGAAAACGGTTGATATTGACAAAGTTACACAACAGTAATGCAATCTGCAAAGTTGTAAATACACTCCGAATGATGCCAACAGTCTTCGACGAGGAGGATTTATGGCAGTGGTTTAATAAAGAAAAATTTTACTAATTCATTTATTATTAATATTTGGCCTATTTGATGCCGAGTCATTGTGGTCAGTAGATAAGAGTATGTAGTTGACTAAGTTTGTGAAGTGTTGAAGATGTAAATACGGTACTGTTGGAGATACTGACGTTTATTGCAGGCACTGTCGATACTGCGCAGTGTTGGTGTTGGGTCAACAGCCCGGCTGACAGTAAGTAAATGTTCACCGTCGACTGCATCATCCGACACGGACAGCTCGGCGACACCTGTCAATATGTCCACCGAAAGTGTTAATACCGCCACGAATTCTGTACCTGGTACTCTGCAGTTCGCATGATTATTAGTATTAATTGACTGCGTTGTGTGGCTTATCCATCCATTTTTCATTTGTCTACAATAATAGGGTATTTGCGTACACATGCGAAGCGTGTCTCGTATAGGCAAGGACGTCGAGAGCCACAGCGGGGCCCAGGGAAAACATTTTAGCGGGCACGTGGGGAGAAAATTTGTGAATTTTGCTTTTTATAATGGTGCCTTTTTGTCTGCTTTATATTTTTGAACGATGGTGGGCCCCCAAATGTCGTGGGGCCCAGGGAAAACTTTTCCCATTCCCCTCATTTCTCGATATGCCTGCATATACATGTAGGTATGTTTTCAGTTTGTCGGTCGCTGTCTCTGTATTGCAGTATTAGTTATTCACAGTCGGTCCTTAGTGCTTCGACACAGAAAGTGTGAAAAATAATACGGGATGAAATTAACTTGAACCGTTTGTCGTTGCAGAAGCGTCTGTGAATCAGAGGTCGGAAATGTCAACGGATGTTCACACATCTTCGCCAGCTCGCCAGCCCCATTTGTCGCCGGCTTATGTTTCCGCCATACACCAGTCCCCAGAGCGTCCTACTGTGTTCCCGGAACGTCACAGTGTGTCACCAGTTTATCAGTCCCCATCACATCACACTGCATCGTCAGTAGTCCCCGTCTCTGTAACTCCTGTTTTCTCATCGTCGTCTCCCAGCCGACATCGTTCATCATTGACCCCTGCTACTGCTGCAGCCATGCAAGAAGACCCCGCTTCCTGTCCTATAATTCCCGGCCGCAAAACCACCATAGAGATCAACAAAGGCAAGAGCGGACTTGGCCTGAGCATTATTGGAGGCAGCGACACTCTGCTGGTTTGTGTGGTTTTGCGTTTTTGTGCCTATCTAATGGCTTGTCTTATTTGGTGTTGATCAGTGAATTTGCTCACTGCTTTTTTCAGTAATGCCCTGTTTACGTGATGAAACTAGCTCTAGAAGTGCTCCACAAGCGCTTTTCTAGCACTCGTCAAGCACTCATCAACTTGGTTCATGTATATATGCACTTGAGGTGTGGTGGTATCTTTAGTGACAGTGTTACTACAAATTTTCTTCTGATTTGACAGTAAAATAATTTTGAAAGTGGTTAATATTCGACAAAAGTTATTGGCACATAGAAACATTGTGCAATTTTTTGGCCTACGCTCTAGATTGCAGAGATCAGAGATGTCAGATAGCACATTGAGCACATACCTAGCTGTTTTGAATGAGTGCTTGATGTGAGCTGAATAAATGTTTGATGTGTGTTTGATGAAAGTTTGATGAGTTGCTCGAGTTATCAAAAATGTTTGATGTTGCAAGCATTCGTCCAGCTGGCTTGGTGAACTGTCTCGACAGGCACTCGCTGAGTGTTCGTCAGGTGCTTGACAAGCCAGCTCGTCGACTGCTGGACGAGCTGGCTTGATGGGCTGACTGTCTTGTCATTTAAATTGTGTAATATTGCAAACGTCTATGAATCTGGTTTGTCAGGCGAACTTCTTTGTGTAAACGGGGATTTTTGGCCATCGTAGTGCCACTGCATCCCATCCATGGTGCCTGAGTTTTGGCAGGCCTTTTGCTAGCATTCTGTGTTTAATAGATTTACTTACTTGATTGCCTGATCCTGATTGTCGATCTGAATAGTGAGTTGCATAGTGAATTATGTGTGGTGCAGGGTGTGGTCGTTGTTCATGACGTCTACGACAACGGCGCCGCGGCAAAGGATGGTCGCCTGCTGCCTGGAGATCTCATACTCGAAGTATGGTTGTACTTGCTCGTGGTGTGTTTTCTTAGCAGAAGATTTGCACACACACTCTAATGCAATGACTATTTCTAGTACTTTTGTGCGTCAAACAGGTACTAGATTTCTGCATCGACTTGCATGGCAGTTTGTTGTAGATTTTTCGTATTGCTACTGGTTGCTCACACTCGTGTTTCTCTCTTGCCAAGCAGTATAATTTTGCAAATCTGCTAGAAGGATAACACTGGGCCTGGTGGAAAGTAATTGCAGCACACCGTCATGTCACTTAAGTCACGAGCTGACTGGGTCTGGCGAAAGACTGGGACCAACTGCGGTCCTGACGCTCATATCAGCCACAGTAGTATCTTTGTTCACCTTGCAATCTTATGGCCGATTGCACAGATCACATATTGTTTGCTAGTCTGGCTGAGCAGTTGAGTTGAATTGAGATGAGCCTCGTTGAAGTTGTAGGTGTGAGTTGGCCATTAATTAGTATGTTGTTCATTTGTGCATAGTTTCAATAGTTTGATATTGTTTATCGCCACCTAATTTTCATAACTTCGTAATTAGATGTAACAAACGCGGAAAAATATAAACTTGAGATAATGTTAAGAAAAAATTGTAGTTTACAAAAAAATAAGCAAGTGTGCAAAAGATTACGAAAACTTACACATAGTCAAGTTGCTTACTCCTGAAGAAAGTATGTTTTGGGGGATAATTGAATAAGTTCTTTGGAAGCTTTGTGCATTAAATCTGGGTTGAATGTTCATGCTAAACCACTTTTCGGAGTTGCATGGTAGGGTGATAACAAACTTATACAAGTCAGGAGATGACTTGCTGTGGTAGGGGTGTGTGTATGGACAGAGCGTCACCTGCCATATGGGATCACCTCACAGTGTCACGTGTTGCATAGGTGTGTGGTGAGAGTTTGGAGGAGGTGACGCACGAAAATGCAATACGTGCTCTACGTCAGACTCCACCGGTCATACGTCTAGTTGTGCTTCGGGACGAGCCATCTACTGATGATGATAATGTCTATGATACTGTCACAGCTGAGCTTGTCAAGAAACCCGGCCACGGCCTCGGCTTTAGTATCGTTAGCCACCAGAATGGCATCTTCATTTCCGACATAGTATGCTTTTCACTTATTCTCAGTTTGACTGTTTATTTCTAGCTCTGTACGTTTAAATGTCTGTATTTTTGCAGCAGGACAGTTAATGTAAAATTTGGAAACTACTTTTTCGAAAATTTTTACGTTTATTTCGGCTTGTCTGATGCTGTACCGTAGTGTTCTGTGACGCCACGGCTTGAAGTGTGACACTTTTTTGGCCATTTGGAAAGCATGCCACCACTTCTTTTGGGAGATAGTTACAAAACTAGAAAGCAGTCAGAGCCTGCACACCTCTGCCAAGGCAATGTTGTTCGCTAGGTGGCAGCATCTTCTTCGGTTTTGCAGCGGTTTCCCTTATGCCCCATTGAAAGCAATGGTAACGAAAATTTCAAAGTGATCCAGAATGCAGGATTCCTTCCGTATCACCCCCAAAATTGAATCACTGGTAATTTGTGCCATTCCCGACATACCCTCAAAATTTCAGAAAGATCCGTCCATAACTTTTTGAGTTATCTTGCTGACACACAGACAGACAGACAGACAGACAAAGTCTGGCAAAAACATTACCTCCTTGGCGGAGGTAATAATATACTTAGCTTCCAACAGTTTCCGTTATCCCAAAAAAAATTGAACTTTGAAAAGCACTTGCTCTGACCCCTTAAATATGGTTTTTTTGGGAAGAAAGAAAAACATTTAAATTTTTACTGAGATATTTTAATATTTAGAGGTGGCTCAAGAGAATTGAATTTTACTGCACCTCAGATTCAGATTCAGCCCGCCGACTTTGCGCGCCTTATAAATTTCTATATTATTGTTATTACTACTGTAGGTTTACAATGAACATGTTGTAGCAAATATGCAGTCAACATCGCTGGCATCGTGATTTGTCTGTGACAGCTTAAGGGTCACCATAATGTGCGTGAGATGTCTCAGATGTGAGATGTGAGATGTCAAGGTAGCTGTAGCACGGTGACTGGCGATTGAAATGAGTTTGTTCACGCTGCATCGCAGGTGAAGGGTAGTGTGGTGGACCACAATGGTAGACTAAGGCCTGCTGATCAGATCATTCGCTTGAACGGCCAGGACGTGCTGACTGCCAAACGCGAACAGATTGCTCAACTGCTCAAGGTCTCTGTCCAACATGCTTCAGCTTTACTTATTTACTGGAATCTTTGTGCACTTTTAGAAGTGTTTTTTTTTAATTTCTGTGTTTGTTGTTTTTTAGTTAACTGGTTACTAACCATGACAAACAGATTCATTTGGTTGAATGTACTTTCACGATTAAATTTATCAATTACTGCCAAAAAATCTTTTATATTTTTGACGTTTGACTTTCATCGAGAGTCTTTATCAGAAGAATAGAAACATCATTTCTATGTCCGGTTCTTGGCACATCTGCTACTTGCTGTGCCAAGAACCAGATGAAGAAATAATATTTTCATTCTTGTGACGAAGACTTCAGATGGATATCGAAACGTCAAAGTTCTAAAATTCTTTTTGGTCGTAATTGATGAATTTAAGCATGTGGTTACTAATCAGTTAGGCATTTCGGTTTGCCAGTCAGCAAGTTAACCATTTCGCGCATCTCAATAGTGTATGTAGCAAAAAGGAATGTTTGTTGTTTAGACAAATGGCACAGTGTCGATCACTGTACGTCGACTGAAGTCTCCGCTCACTGACACAACAACTTCCCCGGCGGAACGCGGCCGACGAGCTTCAGATCAGACCAGTCGGAGTGCTGACGCTGTGACTACTATGCCGGTCAGCATAGTACCACACTCTGTGTCCGCACTAAGTGGATTCAGTGCTGCACCAGCTGCTGACGGTAAGGTGCTCTCATAATACGCATCTTTTTACCTCCGCCAAAGAGCTTATGTTTTTGCCGGTTTTTGTCTGTCTGTCTGTCTGTCTGTGTGTTAGCAAGATAACTCAAAAAGTGATGGACGGATCTTTCTGAAATTTTGAGGGCATGTCGGGAATGGCAAAAACTACCAGTGATTCAATTTTGGGGTGATCTGGAAGGAATTCTGGATTCTGGATCACTTTGAAGTTTTCGTTACCATTGCTTTCAGTGGGGCATAAGGGAAACCGCTGCAAAACCGAAGATGGTGCTGCCACCTAGCGAACAACATTGCCTTGGCGGAGGTGTGCGGGCTCTGACTGCTTTCTAGTTTCGTTTTTCTTTGGAATACTTGCCAACTTCAATGTGTTGAAGGCTCCGGCACGGTGTGATCGACACGTGATGGTGGTCTGGTGCATATGTAGGATGAAGAAAAATGCTTTGGTATGTTAAAAAGAGCTATGACAACTCCAGGCTACTGAGGGGTAGATCGCAACGCCCAGTTCACTGCTGTGTTGCAGCGGAGTGCCCGATATCTTTTGAGTGTGCACTAGATGTTGGTGGCGTGGCATAGTGGTTAGAACGTCGGTCCTGGCCGGCGAACTTTCCTTATCCTTCGCTAGACTGATGGATGGCTGCTTGACCACTTCGTGGGTACGGCGTCCGCTTTCAGTCAACCAACAAGGCCAACTCAGCCTGCCATCCTCCGGGGTCGGTTAAATGAGTAGTAACCCATTATATGGGTTACGGAAGGTGGGGACCTTGGTGCAGCTAACTGGGCTCCCTGGCCGGCTGGTGCGCCAGCCTGTGTTTGCAGGCTGCACGCGGCGGCTGTGCGATCGACGGCTCTGGTTAGTGACGAAAAGTGCATTAGAGGTGTGTATACACGACGATGCGCTATACAAATTGGCAACCTTTACCTTTTTGCCTTTAGATCTTGTCCAAAACTGAAGTCAGAATCAGATCAAATAGAAAATATTTCATTAATAAAAAATTTATTGAGAGACCTCAGTTGTACAGTGGGAAAGAATGTAAGGTATAAAAACAACACCATCGTGAACGTTGATAAAACAGCATATGGTACATGATGAAATTAGAGTTGCTACATGCAGTTCAGAAGCTGCATATTGTGTCTTTGGCCCCGTAAATAGTAATTTTTATCAACATTCATAAAAGTGTTTGTAAGATCGAATATCACGCGAGAAAAATATATGTAGAAAAAACTGCATCTGTGTGAATGCTGGTGATTTTTATGCCCTTTTTACGTGCGAAAGCAGCTACTGCTTTCAGTGCCTCTTAGCCATCACAATTCTGTTCGTCTGTCTGTCTGTTTGTCATATGGGTGATTCAGTCAAAAACGGCGCAAGCTAGGATCACCAAATCTTCATTGTTGGCTCTAGTTTCAGGAACCATAAAGCTTTTCCACAAATTCGAAGGGGGTCACCTCAAACATGGGCGTTAAACAAGAGGGGGTGGGAAAAATGTGTGATTTTTAGCCAAAAAGTCGCTGTATCTCAAAAACGGTGCGAGATAGGGCTTAAGTTACTATTAATCACTAATAGGAAGTCGTACACTGGCTCTCGATTGGCACCGAATTCAGTGACCTTGAATGACCTTGAACACCAAAATAAGAGGTTTTATGGATTTTGAAGTGATTTTGGGCTGCAACGCAAGTCTATATCATTCACAAAGTGGTGCCACGGAACTATCTTTATGCGATCCGGATAGAGAATTTGGTATTTGTATATTAACTTAGCGTGAACACCCCAATTTTCAGCTAAACTACTGAACTGGAACTGTTATAGGCTTTTGCGCATCTCGTGAGCATTAGCTCAAATTTTTTGTTAACATATTATGTTGATGTCATGATTATTTTTTGTTGCAGAAGATGTTCTGCTTGCAAGTCATTTTTAAACTGAGTGGCTTATTCATTAATTTATGGACTATTTATTAATATATTGACTGTCGAAGACTGTTTAGCCATTATTACTGGCAGTTTGTGTGACTGCATGGAATATGATATTTCATGCAATATGATATTTCATTACAGTGCGTAGATACAGTTATCTGACTTTTTATATGAATAATTTGTCTAACATTTCTGTGTTTATTGCAAAAACCATTTTAATGTACGTTCTTGGGCATCGGGAGCGCTTGTGGTATTGTTTCTCTGAACTCAGCCTTTTACCCTTCGTGGAAAGTTAAGATGGTTTTCAGCTTTCTGGATGAGCAATCGTCCTAAATGGCAGTGGTGAGTGGAAAGGATGGCAGTCTGTCTACAAGTGGACTCACGGCCCAAGCTATTCGGTTTGCTTCAAAAGTAATAACCCATTTACACGATCAAGCAATCATTAAGCAAACATCGAGCAAGCATCGCACAAACGTCGAGCAAATGTCAAGCAAACATCGAGCAATTAGGGCACACGTTGTGCACGTTGTATTTTGAATGCATTTGCTGGATATTTGCTCGATGATTGCTCGATGTTTGCTTGATCGTACAAATGGGGCATAATTTACCACTTTACCTTGTTCTGCATTCATTAAATGAGCTGGCTGAACGCTGTCAGTGGCTGAGTGATGGTAGTAGACATTGTCACTGGTATAATTGTTGTCGTTATTGATGTCATTGCATATTGGAAATTTTGACTCTTTTGACATCTCACAGATTGTTTTAACATTTTTGTTTTATGCGGTCCTGCATGTCTGTATACTTATGCTGTCCAAGCAAATATTTCAAGATTTGATTTTGTATCGTTTTTAAAATAACTCATTGCCAGTGATACAACGAGTGTAAACATGCAAAACTTCGGATTGGTTTATTTGAATTTTTTGCAGTGTTTCGTATTGCTGGAAACAGATGTGGCGGTATTTTCAGTGAGTCATATTGCTTGCAGAGTCACAGAAATTCATGAATTTTACTTAGCATTTACTGCATATTTTGAAAAAACATTGTATATGTCTTGTAACGACTGTGAACATAATTATGTGATCTTAGATTGTGCAAAATTGTTACTAGGCCTATTATTTATACTATGTAGTATGTATTGGAAAAGTCGATGGCTTTCTGTTGTCCGTTCGATTTACTGCTAATCTTTTTGTGTGAAGCTGTTTATATTCAAAATTAATACCTGGTTTTTACTGATAATATTTGCATTTTAATGATGAACAGTCACGTTAGGTTTAGACAATTACATTTTGTGAAATTGTGAAATGAGAAGTCCTATCCCATGCTGTAATCTGTGTAAAATTTTAGCTAATACTAAAGTGTTCTCAGTTAATAATATTTGCATTACGGTAGTGAATGAACCTGCCCTAAGTTTAGACGATTACGTGTATGCTGCTGTGTAATGAGATCTGTGTAACAGTATGCTATTGCTAGTGTTTATTAAGACTGTATTTGCTTCATATTTTCTGTGTCATTATGTTCAACACAACGAGTTAATGTAAGGCTTGAGGACTGAAGCTGAAGTCTGGCAGTCTAAGTGATAAGGTGAGCTGATTTGTCCCGTTGTATTGTTTTCCTGTTTCTTTTTTTACCCCTACTAGGCCAACATTCTTCTGCTGTGTTTAAGTTATGCTTTTGTTCGTTAAAATCCGAAAAGAAACGTTGGCATGTCAACGCTCAGTTTGGGGGTCTCTTAAGTATTTTGTGTCTTTTAAATACCTCCCATGGTGTCCATGGTGTAGTACGTAATTGTGTATTTTAGGATTTTGGATGTTCGTTTTTTGTCAATTTTTTTTGTCGGCGATGAAATGACGCTGTGTATAATTTCCGTTGCTGAAGAGTTTTTTTTCCTGATTTGATCGGCATTTTGTGTACACAAACAGAAAATGGCAATAAAAGTAATTATATTGAGTTTGTTTATTTGTCTATTATTGTTTGCATGAAACTGATGCGTGTTGCATAAATGACTGTGAAATTACTATGTGCCTGCTTAATATATTTCTTATTTTCTGTATCGATTTTTTTGTATGGTTAATGGTCATTTTGTACTTATGAAATTATGTGATAAAGCAGTGTTATTATTACTTTTATAGTTATTACTTTTATATTGCTCACAGTATGAACCTATGGTCCACAGTATAATATTGTTTTTACAGTGATTTTTAAAATTGCTTTTACCTGTTCAAGTCTGTCTGTCTTTCTTCACAATCAGGCCTAATCCAGAAATTTTGAACAGATTTTTGTTAAATCTTAGGCGGTAGGGGTGTGGCCGGAGGAATCTCAGCTAGATTTTGGTGGCAGTCTCACATTTGAGGAATTTCCGAAGAATTTGTTGCCTGTTTGTAATGTGTGGAACAGCAATCTTTTACCATTATTCGCTAGGTGTCAGCAGTGCAACGGTTCTCGTGATCTCGAATTCACAACAGTGTGTAATAAAAAAGCAGATATCTCGACCGAGGTTTGCGATGTCCAAGAGCTTCTGCGGTGGAGTTGTTATATCGCACCATAGTAGACTGATTGCTAGCGGCCCTGCGTTTCCACCCCCATTGACATGCAGGATTAGGTCATTTTGTTCAAAATCTAGGGAAATTCTGTAGTTTTTGTACGCATTGTAGGCCATAGGCACAAATAATATTTAAACTGTGGGCGTATTTGCAGGGGAGGGCTTGCTCTTTAAACGCTTTCAAAAATGTACATCTGAAATGCACACCACACCCAGCCCCCCCTTTAAAGAAAAGGGGCCCCTTTGACACATTTGTAAATATGCCCACTGCTGATGGTCGCATTATTGTGTGTTATCTGCTAGGTCCCACTGATGAGACTGGGGCTGACGGTAAGCTATTGACAGTAACGTTGAGTCGACAAGAACGTGGTCTACTCAAGATGAGTCTGCTGCCACAAGCTGCCGATGTGTCACCATCCCATGGACCTCCACCACTTGTCATTGCTGACATGTATGGAACCAACATCGCAATCTCCGACAAGCTGCAGGTATATTCCGCTTATGACCCGTGTATAATGTGTGGCTCGGTGGTGTAACGGTAGCGTGATGAACTGGTGACCCTGAGATCCCCGGTTCGATTCCAGCCCAGTGCACTGCCAGGTAACGACTCTGGGCAAGTGGTTTGCACACGTGCCTCTTTTCACCAACCAGTATAATTTGGTACCGGGCCCTCTGTTCTCCAATAGGCAGCATTATGAGATTGATGACTGTCTGGAAGCTAACAGGAAAGATTATTAGAATTGCCATTACAGTTTAATATGCACAATAATAATGGCAGGTTTTTTTTTACAATTTTAGGTTTAGGTCTTTTCTGTGTTTTGTGTTAAATATATTAGGTTTTTCTGTAAAGGTTAAACTTTGTGTTCTGTTGTTGTAAAGGTTAAAGTTACTGTTTCATTATTATGTGTCTGTGCATTTGCTCCCGAAATGACTGTGTTGGGTAGGACGCTAAGTCCTATTTACTCACTCACTTTGGTACCAGTCAAAGGGCGGGGATGCTCTCTGATTCTTAAACACATTATTTGGTTGAACACTAGACATAATATAAAAATTAACTGTTTCAAACCTTATAGTTATTTGGTTGACGTTTCGGCAACCGCTGTTACCTTTATCGAATATGAGTCGACTCATATTCGAAAAAGGCAACAGCAGTTGCCGAAACGTCAACCAAATAACTATAAGGTTTGAAACAGTTAATTTTTATATTATGATGATGCTCTCTGGCTGGGAAAGTAACTGCAGGACTGGTGGAAAGTAATGGCAGCCTACCACTGGGTTTATGACCATGTCACCTGCAGCCTGACTGCCTAGTGACCAGGATCAGCTCCGGCCCCTACGCTCGTTATTGAGTATGGGTCACTTTCATTTTTATAATGGTAATAGCATAGAATGCAGCATTAACTAATTTTACTGAATTGTGTATGTAATGAGCCAGCAGTCAGCACACGTACGACCCACCTTAAGAAAAGTTGTTAGCACATGGGCCAGACGGACGGACAGACGGACGGACGGGCAAGATCTGTAAGCTTAATGTGGCTCATTAGTTATTAGGACAGCCGCATCAGCCAATAATAATATAATGTGTGAGCTGCTGTTTAGCATAATAGATGTAGCTGCAGCTGTTGACAATTGCTGCTCGTTTGTTAGATAAATGACAGAATTCTGAGTATAAACGGTCATTGGACGCATGGAATGAGTGACGTTCAGGCTTTTCATATTATCCACGCAGCCAGCGACACTGTGACGTTCGTCGTCCAGAGAGGTCTGAAAATCACAGCACGCATACCACTCTCTATGTCATTCTCAGCTATTGTTTGTCTTGCATGGTCCTGTGTTTTGCATGTTTTGCATGCTGTTCGTATAACATATTGAAGTTATATTTCTTATTTGTGTTTGGATGTTTTTTTCTTTTTGTTAGGATTTGTTTTATGTTGAGCAATTTGAATTTTTTTAACTGTAACTTTGTCTTAAGTCGGGGTGTGATTTCTCTGTCGTCTAGGTTTTTCTACCAAGAAGTTCTCATGCAAAATCTGCCGCTCTATTTTCTTTCACATATGTAGCGGCAGTTACGTTTTCGATGTTTATAGAATTTTTTGTTGTTGCTCGTAATCATTTTTTATTACTTTTGTAATGGTATGTTTTACTCTCATTTATGTTTTTGTATGTTTTGTGTTGTAATTTATTTTAAATGTAAGACTATTTTTTTAAAAATTTTATAGCCAGTGCTTTAACACTGTTATTTGAACGGCAGGAAGAGCTTTGGACTATAAAAATCACGTTACGTCGATTTTAAAGTTTTTTGAAGAGATCTTTGGCATTCAAACTTAATCGGAGTGTTTCAAGGACAGTGCATTGGCTAATTGAAAATGGAATTAGGGGCCTAAATATTTGCTACATAACAGTAGTCATAACAGCTTGTTCATTCATTGAAATTTTTCAATTTACTCGACCCTATCATTGCATTATGATGGTTTTTCGTTTTTTTCTGTTTTTGTTTGTCTGTGTATTTTGAGTTCAGTTACTTGTCTTCTGATATTCTCCAACACGGTGATGGTTTCCAGTCTATTGTCTGATTTTACGCGTGAAGCAGCTACTGCTTTCAGCGCATCTTAGTCATGGCAATTCTGTCCATCCGTCTGTTCGTCTGTCTGTCCGTCCGTCCGTCTGTCTGTCACACGGGTGGATCAGTCAAAAAGGGTGCAAGCTAGAATCACCAAATCTTCACCATCGGCTGCCTGTAAGACTCAAGTTTTAGGAACCCCAAGGTTTTCCATAAATTCGAAGGGGGTCACCCTGAACGAGGGTGCTAAATGAGAGGGGTGGGAAAAATTTGCGATATTTAGCCAATAAGTCGCTGTGTCTCAGAAACGGTGCAAGATAGGGCCCAGGTTACTATTAATCACTAATAGAAAGTCATACACTAGCTCTCGATTGCCACCAAATTCAATGACCTTGGATGACCTTGAACGCCAAAGTAGTAGTTTTTATGGATTTTTGGCTATTTCAGACTGCAACACAAGTCTATATCATTCACAGGGTGGCACCACGCATCTATCATTATGCGATCCAGATAGAGAATTTGGTATTTGTGTGTTAACTTATCGTGAACACCCCAATTTTCAGCTAAACTACTGAACAGGAACTGCTATAGGCTTTCGCGCGTCTTGTGAGCATTTTAGCTCAAATTTCTTGTATTATTTGTGTTCTGTTGTTGCCTGTGCATGACGTCATTGGTGTTTAGATGTAACTGTGCATCGGCCCATGTCCGCACGTCTGCACCATGATGTCCTCCAGCAACAGTCTGTAGTGCATGATGCTGGGGAATTCCAGACTGGGTCTGTCCATCTGCTCCCTAGATGTCTGTGCTATTCAATGGCCAACGATTTTCCACGGAATTTTGCACCGTGCAGCTGAATTTCTAAAAAAACTGAAGTATTTGGAAGAATTCTGATAATCACAAAATTAACGGTGTTCCATTGATGTAGCCTATGCATGGTAACGTGTGAATAAAATTGATGCTTGATTAGTCACTAAATAAAGTTTATAGAAGGCCACTTTCCATGTATTTGTCATGGCTATGCCATTAAATACAGAAGGAAGTGGCATTTCTGTTGTTGAAAATAGTTTGCCATTGTTATTTTGTTGTTGTTATTGCTTTGCATGCCTCGTATTCAGTTCATTGTTGTGCTGTGGCAGCGTGTCGTTGAATGAATGTGGCATCCTTTTTGTTCTCTATTTTTTTTGTTGCAGCAAAAATAAGGATACTTCGCTCAAAGCAAAAAAACGTCCATGCATTTACATAAAATTAGTTAAACAATATGGTAAAAAGTGATAAGTTGTTACCTTTACCAGCTTAATTTATGCAACCAATGTTGTACCCATACTACACCATTGCGATTTGTCGATGTACTTATGATAAAACACTTAGCCATGATTAACGTGACGGAAGGGCCGAGTCAGGGGTCTAGGACGAAGCATGCACAGAAGTTAAAAATTGATACAAGCTAAACTGGCCGGATGAAACTAGAAATTACCGGAGTAGAAAATTTAGTGAAGATTCGTTGAGGAAGTCAGACAGTTTAAAGGTTAAAGGTGGTATATAGCTCATAATAGGAAATCCACCTCAGAGCTACGGAGCGTCACCTGCCGTATGGGATCCCATGGTGTTACCTGCCACCCAACACAGGAGAACGCGCTCCGCCACAACCCAAGCCAGATAGGCCGGTACTCAATTTACCTACCCTGGAGGGATGGAAGGCTGAGTTGACCTAGGCGGTTGGTTACATACCGAGATGGTTTACCTGCTCACAGGCAGTCACCCATCTGAGTACTAACCCGGCCCGGAGTAGAACAACTGCGTTGATCGGACACAGCGTGTTACCGCTACGCCATGACACCACCAGTATATCTGTATATCTGTCTTATAGTCAGCACATCTCTGACGCTCTTAAGCACAGTGTCTGTTTAATGTCTATATATGACTGTATGTGTACAGTAGCACTCTCGGTGAATCTCTGACGGAGATC
>Ga0209671_1000513_pt1 | contig 26148 bp, 16 predicted proteins | sample WorMetHERISLAND2_2_FD_187401 | JGI IMG/M metagenome (GOLD analysis project Ga0209671, IMG submission 187401) | Marine gutless worms symbiont microbial communities from Max Planck institute for Marine Microbiology, Germany - Olavius geniculatus... | ecosystem: Host-associated > Annelida >...
TTTTTTTGTTCTAAACATTTTGCTTCATTGTTTTTTTTATTTGACGACAGTCTGCATACTGTATGCATTGCTGGTTTGTGCAGTATATGTACATATGTGAACAACTGATATTTATGGCTAAGTGTGTTGTTATGTAATTTTTTCTGTGATTGTGGTTAGGGTACCATTCATCCATTTTTAAGAACAAACCAATCATGCCTGCTGTCACTATCGACTGAGTTCAATCATCTCGTGAAAGAAAAAGAGGTATGCTTGCATCAGATTGTTTGATAATTAGGATGTTTAAAATTTACTTAATGTACTGGTATTTGAATGTTTGCATTCATCATATTTGTAATTAAAAGTTTATTCATAAAACCGCTTAGTATCTGTATATGGATTTTAGAAGCGTCATAGTTGGAACAGAGTACCACAACATTTTTTTTCTGATGCAGATACAGAAATTTCTGTTTTTTCAATGTTATAAGACAACTGTAGTGACAATAATGATTGTCAGAGCATATATGTTTAATGCTGGTGCTGATTTTTATGCACGAAAGCAGAGCTCTACTACTTTAGTGCATTTTAGCCATCGCCATTCTGTCTGTCCATCCTTCACATGGGTGGATCAGTCAAAAATGGTGCAAGCTAGGATCACTAAATCTACACCGTCGGCTGCCTGGAAGACTTTCACGTGTCTCATGAGCATTATCTCAAATTTCTTGTATATAAATGTTATCCTGTTGCCAGCATTTTGAAATTCACTAAATTATTTAGTATTGACTATCTTTTTCACTGTTGTTACGTGAGTCATTTTTAATCCTGGTAACTGGTATGTTTGTCCAGGCAAGAAAGATATTGTCATGCATGGGTCTGAACGTATTGTGCACTGTTCTGCTGCTGGTTTGGTGTAACTCTACTGACAGTCTTGGTAGGTCAAGAACAGACACCCTGCTTCAGTGCTACTTGTAACTGTGCAGTGTTGATTCATTTTTTTTCTCGGACAGACTGCTGAACAAGAACTTTGGTCTAGTTAGATAAGAACATCTTTAGCTCAATTGTCCAGGCAGTGAGCTTACAGGGTGCGGCAGAAAAAAGTGGATCCCTAAATTTTTCATGAAAACGCTTGCAGATAGGCACAGACGTGCTACTTATCATAACAAGCACGGTTAACGTGCTTTTTAGTGCTATTCACATCAGTAGCCTTGAATGACCTTCAACCCTCAAATAGGGGGTTTTAGTTAATTTTTGCAATTTTCGGCTGCAGAATAGTGAACTGAGACAAAATGGATGGAATAGACCAAAATTACCTGCGAACAGGAACTGCTATGGGCTCTTGCGCGTCTCATGAGCCTTAGCTCAGATTTCTTGTTTTGAACCAAATCAAGTCTATTTCAGGTCACAAAAATCCTTATAAAAAGAAACTAGAACTACATACTGTGTACTTAAGAAAAAAAATAAAAACAATAGTTAACATTAGTTCTTTTATATGATCACTTTTAGAAGTAGCCATATATAAGTCAGATGGATGTGTTTTTTTTGCTACAGATATTGCTTGCATATTTCTGCTGCAGTGCTGAGGTTATAGAACATAGCTGCTAGTCAGTGCTGTTGTGTTGCTCTGATGTTGTGCTGAATTTGCAATTGCCTGCAGTAGTTGTTAATTAAGCAGTTGACTTTCAGGCTTTACAGGAAATTGCATGGCAGACCACAGAACATATTTCTTGGCATTCAGTATTTGTAACTGTTGCAGTAGCTGTGTATCTTGTGTGTGTTGCAGTGTGTCTTTTCAGTTGTTTGCGGTGTTGTGCATGTTTTAGCACTGACTGCGTACACATACTTGACCGTCTTTGACATACTCAGGTAATGCGACTGACTGAAATGCTATTTCTGTGTATTTGTCATTCATTTGACACGTGGGTCATAGCATGTCTCTATATGTTCGGTGGATCTGAATCATACCATTGTTGTATTTACCAGTCTTCAAAGAAAATGACGAGTTATTATTATTTGGCCATCTTAGTAACCCAGTAGGCCACATTGTGGGTTTCGACTGTCCATCTGTCCATTCATTGGCTGTTTGTCCATGCATATTTCCCATACAGGCTCTTAACTTGAAAACCAAAAGACGTAGAAAACCAAAATTGGTGTGAATGTTCTCCATGTTACCGTTAAGAGTAACAATTATGCTAATTAAGGTGAAATTCCATTACGCTGACTTTGTGACTTTCACCGAAACTTCCCCGCGGGAAAAGTCGTGGTCACAAATCATGAAAGTGCGCGACACAAATCACGTCGCCGACTTTCATGATTTGTGTCCGCAACAAAGTTTGCCAACTTTCCCTGTACATTGTAACATTGTAACAAACTTTCCCCGTGCATTGTTACGGACCAGATTCCATTAGAGCAACACAAATGGGTTAGTAGCGGACTTGTCACGGACTTTGTCGCTAACATCTCGACATGTTGAGATTGTTTTCGTCCGCGACTTTCATGATTTATGTTCGCGACTTTCACTGAAACTTTATGATTTCATGATTTGTCACTGTTTGTGTCCACGACTTTCATGATTTGTGTCCACGACTTTCCCCACGGGGAAGTTTCGATGAAAGTCAGTGTAATGGAATTTGGGCTTTATCAGTTCAAATGATCAAAAGCCAAAGTCACCCTTATGTTAAAAACCTCAAGAAAATGGCAAACATCTCACAAAAATATTGCTTGCTTAAGCAGGGCTTGACCTAATTGCAATTTTATGATGCTAGCTAATCTAAAAGGGGACTTTCAGTTGAAATTTGAAATAAGCAAGATGCTATATGTGCATAGCTATGTGGATGGCCACATGTTATGTTGACAGTGTGGCTGACTGTGGCAACGCCTTTGCTCGCATATGTGAGAATTGAGATTGTTGTACAGAATGTCTGCAGTTTATGTAACCTGGAGAGACATAAATAGCAAAAATATTACATACACTGTTCGTAGTCTTTGTTTACCGCTCACTACAGCATCATTGCAGCGTCAGTTGATGAGTTTATGATGCTTGACATACGTTGACGATGTATATTGTACCTGGTACTCATATCATGAAATGTAGTTGTTGTGATATCTTACTCCAGGCAGAGTATTTTTGTTACTTTAACAACTGCATAGTAATTGACAAAGTATTTACAGTTAAACTGCTTTTTAAGTAGTTGGTGCCCATCACTGCTGATTGTTGTAGTTTGTTTGCATGCCTGGTCACATTGTGGGTCAAGAATCAACGTCCTTCACCATTTTTCTCATTCGGGTTTGTTCGACTCACCGTTTTGCTCAGTTTCATGTACTTTTTGTTGTACATGTGGATCGATGCTGTTTTTAGCTATAGATTTGGTGTCATTTCTAGTTAGATTACAACTTTTTAAGTCTGCTGACCACGATAATTCACCAACAAACAATTCTCATTGATTACTGTTAGCCAAAAGTTCTTGTCTTATGTAAAATGGAAAGAAAGTTTAAATTTTGACTTTATAATACCTTATTGTCATTGTCCTTTCTTGACACAATGTAGAACAAATATGTTTGTTGTGGAAATGGCTAAATATTTGTGATCATCAAGAGGAGAATCTTTGAATGCTTTTGAATTGTTTTTTGTGAGTTTGTGACTTTCTAAATGGGTTTTTAATTCTGCATAATTAACAGTCATCAGCCAGTTATTGCTTATCAGTTACTGTGATTTAACCATATACAATAGTAGCCTAATAACCAAGAAATTGCTGCAGCAGTGACTTATCGACTACTGAAGTGAATATAGATAAACTCGACTGGTAATGTGTGGTTTCTGATGCTGAGGCTTTGTTCAGTCTGGCTATGTTGTATATTTTCTTTGAAATTGTGGAAGTTTTCTGTAAACTTTCCGCTATTTACTGATTATTTCTGTTTTGTTTTTGTGGACATTTTTTCCACAACTGTTTTGCATTGTTTTTCTTAATGTCATGAAGCAGTTTAGTGACATTTTTTTTGAAGACATTTGAATCTTAACAGTTTAGTTTATAAACATTTGAACGTCAGTTATAACATTATATTGTGCTCATATACGGTTTGGGAATATCACTTTTTTTTGCTTACATGTGATGTTATTGTCATAATTCAAGTTATGAAGTTTTTTCTGTGCATTCAACAATAGTTGTTAGTTGACACAATGATTTGTGATGTTAAACTTTGTTGTAAACATTTTTAACAATTGGCATGAAATGTTACTGATGTCGGAGTGATTAATTGTTATGTTATCTGTTTAGATACGAGCGATTTGAAGTGTTGGTTGTGTTTGCAAGTACTATTCTGGCTCAGTTCGGTGCAGTGTTTATAGTCAAAGAAAGGTTAGCACTGATTCTGTTTGGGGCCAGATTAAGGCATAGGCTGGCTAGGCCAGGGCCTAGGGCCCTGCAGTTTAAGGGTCCCAGCGCAAAGCTGCACTAAATTTGGTCACTGGTCAGTTGATTCTCGGGAAAATAATCAAAATGGTTGCCACCAGATTTGATATTTTTTATTCTAAAATGCATCAAATTTGATTTTTTTGATGGGCTCTAAATCAGACAGCCAGACTCTTAACTGCATTTAAGGGTTTACACACAATAGGCTCTACAATATACAGATTGTCATTTTTTAAACATTTTGGCTATTTGGTGGATGCTCAAATGATGCAATGGGGCCCAAAAAAATATTAGGGTATAGGGCCCATCAAAGCTTTAATCTGGCCCAAAATCTGTTCGCTAATGTTTTCATTTTGTGCCATTGCACTGTGTTATGGGAGCGTTAGTGAAATAAGTCTGAATTTGCATTTTACTACACCGTGTAACAAAATTAGCAGCACCCCTACAGATAAGTTAGTGTAAAATCGTTAATACCTGACAGATTTTTACAAAATTTTAATCAGTCATTGAGACAATCATTCTGAACTTGTCTTTGAAGTTTTAGCTTAAAATGACCACCTTTGGTCTCGATGCAAGCTCTTAGTCTAAGACGGATACACTGCTGCTTGATCCCTTTCTCAGTAACAATGCATTGAACGTATTGTAATGTAAACAAACTCTGATGACATAATGACGTTACACTGAGCACACACGATAAGGTGCATATGTCATAATGGGTGTGACCATAACTAATGCCAAGATAGTGCAGTGTACGATATTTCGTTAAAATCCACGAACTGCAATCTGAATTAGGCGTGTTTGAAACAGGGGTGCTGCTAATTTTGGGATGCGGTGTATATGTTATTTGAATGCAAATGCTGTTCATGCAGCTGTTTATTTTATGGGATTATAATGCACTGTACTGGTTATGGCATGTTGTTAGTTATTTTGCATGTCTTGATTAGGGCATCATATTTGTAATTGAGAGGCTTTGTTTTTTTTCAGCTAGATAATGAATCTGGGCACATTTGCCAGTCTTAGTGAGTAGTGCTATAGTTTGGTGATGTGGTATGTCAATGGAAGTAAATAAGGGCCTGGTGTCAAACATAGAATTACCCCATGATCATACCAAAAAACTTTTGCTTTTTACTTATTGTTGCCTAATCTAATCAGTGTATCTGTTGCAGTGTTGAGCGGATGATTCAACAGACTGAAGTTCATACGTATGTCATCTTCACTTTCACTGCTTATTAATTTTTTTACCTGTTGGGATAATAGTTTTGTTCATACTATTGACTTGACTGAACATTTATGAGCAGTTGAAACATCCTAGCAGTTGTCTTGTGCATTTGTTGCCACCAAAATGTGATCATTCTATCACTTACTATTTGCAACATTTTCATTTGTAATAACTGATCTAAAATGGAAACAGCTTGTTGTGCTTTATTTTTTTATATTCTTTATTTAGTTATTAGTTGCAGTGCGTAACAAAGATGTTTCATTCATTGATGCTGTAGCGGTCGTCTGTTGGTCGGAACTTTGCTTGCATTTATGGTTCACATGTTGGTCACGTACAGTGTTGAGAACCGAGCATTTAACCACGTCATACTTGCTTCAAGCTCCAGCTGGTTACAGGAGCATGTCACCGACATGAGTGAAAGGTGAACAGTGCATTTATAATCAACCACTGTGGGGAATTTCACTAATACAGATTTCCACTTTATGTAAATTTGTTGACTTGATGCAGTAACGCTAACCTGTATTGCATGTTTGTATAAGTTTTGCTGTATAGATAGACAAGTAAGTAAATGCCAGGTATCACATAAGCTCCTTGGTGGAGGTAAAAAATATATCTTTCATATGTGCCTGTTTGACTGTTTGTCATCAGGATTGCACAAATAGTTGCAGGCGGATTTGGCTTAAATTTTAAGGGAAGGTTTGACTTAGCCTTGGTGATTAAATTTCGGTTGTTATTTGGATCTTCATCTGGATCCTTATAGGATTGAAGGATTCTTTACCTTTGTGAGATTGGTGATCCTCCACTAAATATGGTGCTGTCACCTAGCAAAAACAACCGGAAAAATCACATAGCATCGGCATAGGTTTGTGCTCCGCGAGTTCTCTTCTAGTTATTATTGCTTCTCTTTTCATTGCAGTATTTTTTCATGCCATACATCTATAAGTAATTTCTCTGTAAGTGATTGAATAGATGTGTTGTGCATGAATTCTAGCAGCCAGGTATTGTATTGCAGCTACTGCTGGGAAGTAGTTAATTCAAATTTGTCCATTTTTCATGATTGCAGTAGCAGCTATGAGTAGTGCCTGCTGTTTTGTTTTGTTGCAGTATATGTCATGTGGTTCCCGGCTTAGCAAAGCTGCTATTACCTCGGATTAACCCATTTGCACTTATTGCTTGTGCCGGTGCCATGGCATTGGTTGTCACACACGTTCTTATAGACGTCAGGTTTGTCCAGTTACATTTGCATAAGTTGTGTTATAAATCTGTATGTAAGAGTTACTGTGTGCTGGTGTATCGCTTAATAATTTATCTGCTCAGTATGGAGCAGAAGTAGAAAAATCCTTAATCACATATTTGAAGTTGAATGTGTAAACACGTTATTATGTTTATAAAGTCAGTGCAAGGTGTTGAACAACTGGCAAATCTTATTTTACAGGAAAGCTTTTACTGGGGTTAAACATTTTGCCAAACGGTATGAGAGGTTAAGAGGTTGAAATGATGTGCTCTGTGTGACTTTTTGTTCATGTTCATCTTTCGGTTTTACTTACTGATATTCTTGTTGCGATGCTGTTAACTGTTTGGTTTTGTATCATGCACGTTGCCTGTGATTGATTAGAAAGACCAGTTACATATATCAGTTAACTGCAATGTCAGATCTGAGTTTGAGTAGTGTGATTTGTGATGTTTATCGACGTTCCTACATTCTATTTGTAGGAATTACTGTGCAGCAGATACATGGGCTGCAGTGTGGATTGCGTTAATGACTTGTGGAACAATGTTTCCAATGAGTGTCTACAGTGGCAAGATTCTACTACAGGTGATAACAGATACAGCATCTGGTAAACCAACTAATTAATAATTTATCCTTTGGAATGGTGGACCCAAACCGATAAATTCCATTCCAAAGGACCTCCATTTCAAGGGGCTACCAAAAACCTGTTTTAGATGACAAAACCGTACTTAATTACAGGTTAAGCTAACTCTGATGCTGACCTTAATCCTAACTGTCTTTCAAATTGTATTTTTTTATTTTTTCCCTAACCCTGGTGGCCCTTTAGAATGGTGGGCTGACATCAATTTATCTTAAATTGCTAATTATTTTATAATGTAAAGATATATATGTATACACATATGTAAGTGTAAGGGCAATATTTTTGTTGCTGTCACACGCATCTTTGGCTTATTTAAACTGCTGCCACTGTACAGTCATGAAAGATGAGCCAGAAACGCTGCTGTGGCAGTTTTTGTTGACGCCACTGTATGAAATACAAGATGCATATCTCTGTGGCATCAAATATTTTTTCACTCTTTCTTACATTAGTCTGACTCTGAAATGTGAATTTTTGGCGAAAATAATGTAGGCAGTTGGTCACTTGAATTACGAGTGATAATCTGCAGTCCGGTCACATATTATAAAACCGTGTGCCTGTTGACATGTTTGGCAGACGACACCTTCGCACATTATTGGTCAGTTGGACAAATGCATTCGTGAAGCATCGACACTTGATGGCGTCTTGGAGTTCAGACATGAACATTTCTGGACTGTTGCGTTTGGCATGATGGTGAGATATAATCAATCATCTGAGTGATATGCTTAGTTGTTACTTATGAATAATACATCATACATAGAATAAGTCAAGTCCGAATCACATCATGCTAGTTCAGTTCAGTACGAGAATTTATTCATTCTTATAGCAAAGGTATTACGAACATGGTAAGATAAGTTAATGCCATAGGCCCTAGCAGATAGTTCAGTTTTAAGATGACCACGTAAATGGTAAAGTAATGATAAGTTTTATGTGGCTGTTGATGTCGAGTTACAGGCCGTGTTAATTATAAAACTAAATGTTCATTGGTCGTGTGCAAAAATGCAATGCAGTATCCCGCATGCTGAAATTATGCATCTGATATTTGACATGTGATAGCAGAGCAAACATTTTGCTAGCTTGCACCACATGACAGTGGACTAAATGTTCGGGTGATACATTTACTTTACAGTATAATTTTTCAGGACACCAAAACCCTCAAAATTCAGGACATTTATCAGTACATGTTCCAAATTGGTTCATCCAGTCGTTCCAGTGAATGTGTACAAAAACGAAGTGTTAGAAACTTGTGAAGTTATTTTTTAACTGACAAATTTAAGGCCAACAGTGGCAGTGTTGCCACTCCCTGGGACATATAACACTTTGCCCGTCTACCCTGACAGTGAACAGGATTAGTGTTGTTTACAAGTCTTTTTGCAGAAGATCCTGCTGCATTACTGTCTAAATTACAAACGCAAGACTTTTAGGACAAGTTGCTTATTTCAAGATTTTAAAAACAAGCTTTGATTTTCATACTCAGTGGTAGGCCTAAGTATTTTGTATTGTAAGCCTATAGAGTGAATGTTGTGTATTTATCTCTAGGCTGGTTCGGTGCACGTGAGAGTGCGTCGTGATGCTGATGAACAGATGGTGCTGGCACACGTCTATAATCGTCTAGCAAATCTTGTCTCGGTCCTGACTGTACAGATCTTCAAGGACGACTGGTCACGACCATCCGCATTCCAGATACTCGGCGACAGCAGTCTGTTGTCAAAGACGTCGGTGGACTCCAAGCCAGGTCTCCCAGCGTCCGCAATCTCTGGCGTTCCCAGTTCTGCTGGCTCATTGCCTTACTTGACTGGGACACAATTCGCCACTGGATCTCCATTGTACAGGACTGCTAGTCCTCTGACAACAGGCAGTGAACGACCTGAAGCTAGGCAGTTTGTCGGTGGTCATGGTGTAGCGGTGGGATCCGTTCTGACATTGCATGCTGGTGTGCGATTCCCGCCAATTCCTCACTACACTGACATTTCCAGTCCAACTGCCAAGTATTCCGGTGGTGGCGCTGTAGCGGGATATACTAGCAGTACGTTGCACTCGATGCCAGTTGAACCGGCTGAAAAACTCCCGGTAGACAAACACAAGTGATCTGATTATGTGTTGCCCAGGGCTGGCAAATTGGTTCGAAAAAGCTAGGTTTAAACAACGTGGAAAATTCTCAAAAGACCAAATTTAAAGTTTTTTTATTTACTGTGCACTTTATAACAGAAATTAAATTTAAGTTCGTATTTCAATTGTGATTTTTGAGTCGTGTCACGTCATTCAATCGACAAAAAATGATGTGACATGGAGAGTAGCGTGTAGGACATTTTTCCTGGCTCTTCAAATTAGTTTCCCATCTTCTTTTTTTGCCAAAAAGACTAGTATTTTTTTCTAAAAAAAAATTTTGGGGTCATGGTGCTGCCACTTAACATACTGTAACGATAGTTGTTAATGACACTGCATTTCAAACTAGGAACATACAATTATCAACCCTAACTCTAAACCTTTGACATTTTTTAACTGTAAACTTACATGCCAATTATTCGTGTGTACTGCATTCACACCAGTTTTCGTTTTCTCTAACAGTTATGCGGTACTTTTTTCACAGGATAAAATTTGGATGAAAATTGATGTTAAAGCTTCATGAAACAGTGCATAAGATTAAACATGACCAAGTTTTTGCAGTTACTCAAACTGGCTATGCATTATTGGTTGACAGTGTAAACAGCTATGGTACCGTAGTAATGAAGAAGACAAGTTCTTCTGAAACACAGTGTGAATTGTATACTAGATTGCCTGTACAGTATACATACTGGCATTGGGAATAGTCATATGTTGTTCTGAATTCAGTGATAACAAAACTTCTCGAATAAACTTTGGTTTAAATTATTTTCTTTATACATGCAACAATGCCCAGTCATATCTGTTCAGATATTCACATATCCTGATGAATGTCAGAGACAAATTTGTCGTGAAATGGTGATAGCCTGACTTAATCTAACAAAAACTGAAATATGAATCTGGTGCTAAATGTCTGTAGCCATATCAAGAAAGTGATTGGATCTTTTTACATTGTTAATACAGGCTGTGATCAACATGTATAACTGCAGTGTTGCTACTACAGCCTGGATATAAAAAAATTATTCAGCATAAAAACAAAACCATAAGCATAAAACAACTCATCACAAGAAACAGCAACATTCAATGGAACAGTATAAAACACCGGTTTGCACATTGACAAGCAATGCTTTCAAGGAACTGCATATCTGGAGTATTCATTCTGAGGCTAAGCAGTTCCCAGGCCTCCTACTACCGCATTTTCCAGTTAGTTGATCCAGAAAGTACTAGGGTACAACAGAAGTGTAAGAAAAATATTAAAGTACTAAAATGGTCTTCAAAGCGCAAAAGGGCATGGTCATCATTTCCAAGGAATATTGGACATTGGGACACCAGGATGCCATATCTGCAATTATTTCTACTGAGTGAATAATTTGTTTAATTTCGCAAGATTTTCACGGCATATCTGCTTATATCAAGATATGAAAAGGAGTGGGAAGCGTGGGTTCTACAGAGCCATGTTATCACTGCTGGTGCTAGCTGCTCGGAAGTCCGAGTTTCTCGTGAATGAAGCGGACAAGCTCATGCTTTGACACAGTCTCAACATCGGCAGAACGTATGTCCGACTTCTGCTCGTCAGCCAGTGCAGTGCTCTCATCCCACCTCCAAAACAACCGACTTTTCTTGCACTCTCTGCACAGCAGCAACAACAAAGTGTATGCTTAAAATTCACAGAATACTCTATCAATGTCTTCCAACAGCTACCACGTTTTAACTGACAAACTTTTTGTTGAAAGAAGACACTCAACAGTTATTACCGTTGTTTAGTTAGAGCGTTAGTTGTTGTGACCTTGTATTGACGTTATGTTATGTTGACCGTGAAAGCTTTGTTGCATTAAATTAGTTAAAATATTAGTTAAAATAACACTTTTCTACAGTTATTCCAACTTAGGTCAGTTCTTGCAGAAGTAAACTTTTCAAATTTGTTTGAAGATGACTTTTTGATGGAACACATGCCCTTTACTGTAGTCCCAGCAGTAGTGTAAAGGCATAGAATGTTGTTGTTCTTCTACACAACAGCATGATGTTAAATACAGGTAACTGATAAGGTGTATCGATTGGTCAAAGAGTAAAAAAACAGAAGACACTCACAAATATGACGAGATGGAATCCTCTGGCGTCTCATAGAAAGATTCGCCAGTGGCAGTATTGAAGAAATATTTTCGGTTACGGTTTCGACTCATTGCCATCATCCACGGATCTGTAGATTAACAGCAACAAACGAGCAGCATGCCATCAGCAGTATCACACATCTAACACTGCATGGAACATCTCACCCACCCTCTGAATCTGCAATTGCTGCTGAAAACTTGTAAACAAAATAAATTCAATAACACACATGGAACGCCTCAAAATGAAACATAAGACGATATGGAACTTGTACAGAAATACATTTCAGATGTATTTGCATGTCAAATGCTTTACTGGGTAGCGCATAAAACAGTATAACATAACTGCATTACATAGATGAAACAGACAAATAGCTTTTGAAGCAACTAGCTTTCATCATTGCAGTAAAGAGCAGTCAACGATCATGTTGAACATGCTCGACCTGCTATACATCTCAGGTTTCTAAAATAAATAGCAATAAATTATCAAGTCGATGAATCAAGATGAAAGATCCTACCAACTTCTTCATATCTATCACAAACTGGTTATCACTGCAACATCTAGAGATGAACAGAAATTGTTCGAAATAAGTCAGCAGCGGTCGCTAAAACATAAGCAAATTATTAAATAAAAGTGGTAATTGAATTATTCTAGTTTACTGATGATTCTTGACTGAATTTATGATACGATAGACTGTTAGGCTCCTCACAGTCACATGCAGCCAGCATATGCATCAGCTAACCATTAACTATTCGTGTGAACAGTAGACCAGTGGGCACAATGTATCGGCTCTGCTCTTCCTCCTCATGACAGCAATAGCACAGCTTCCGCAGCTGACCGGAACCTTTGATAGTCTTCATCTGCAAACTGCACACACACATCATCCACATTTAATTGCATACAGATTTATAACAAGAAGCTCAACTGTTGCCAAGGTGAGCCCATATCTGAAGGCTAGCAACCAACTTCCAGTCGCAGAAAGAAAGCAATTTCCCAGAATGAGTACACATGCTATACTGAATGCTACAATCAACGCTAGGATTCAGTATGGTAATTTGCAGTGCAGGCAGCAACTTTGCATTCAAAATTGCAGCCAAATCACTGCAGATAGAGACGTGGTTACTATTGACAGCCTATAGCAACTTGTAATTGCCCTATTGAATGACACAATATCACCAACCTACTACAATGTATAGTTTAGCCACAATACATGCGTTACAGACAGATGACAAAGGCTTGACTTACAACTGGCACAGTTTCTAGGATGAAGTAAACTGCTGTCTAAATTACACACAGATCTAATCACTGGTGACCTCGACATGGGATTACAGATTCATCCCCACACCCTGGAACCTTCATTCTGCTCTGGCTTCCGCAAAGCTCTAAAGACTGATCCATTTCTATAACACTGTAATACACTGTCAGTCTCACTGATGTAGATAGGACACTAATCAGCACTATAATGACCACGAATATGGGAAAACCAATAATATTAAGTATGGAACAAAGTAAACTATTTTCTATTAATGGGGTTGACAAAAAGAATACGTAGTAAACTACAAATTTTTTCACTGTTATTTATGTCACTGCTGATACAGGCACAGATTGGATAGGCTTCAAGAATAAAACCATACCGTACATAAAATAAAGCAAAAATACAGAACAGATTAGTGTGATGCACTGGTGCTTAATTACAAATTGCAACATTTCAAAAAGTCAAATGACATTCACCTCTGTATGTAATCAGCTGCTCAGGTCAACTCAGCCTGGCCATCCGCAATAGACCCAACATAAACAATTAACACAAACCTTGGAAAGATAGTCTTGACCTGCTCAAATCTGACTGGCTCCTTGACACGAATCGGAGCCAGGTCCGATCTTGTTGGACGTGTTATTGCTTTCACAAACTTCTTTGCCTTTTCTATTCTAAACCCAAAATCAGAGTAAACTTGATATATAACACACTAACTTAGCAACAAAATCAAATCATGACATACTTCTATTGATACTTCACTGTGACAACAATTGTTTCTACAGCAAGAAAATCGGTGTATTGCATTACTAAACAAAAATTGATGTCATATATAACATATACTTCCCCTTGCTCCAACGGGACAGACAAAATTTATGAAACTTCAAACATGCAGTATAGTAAAAGAAATACAGGAAGCCTCCATTTCAATCATTTCAGCTAACTCCAAAATGACATAAATGGTTGCGATATAATGTACAACCATACAACACACCATATATTAATTAATACAGTGCACATACACAAAAAGTTTTTGACATGTTGCAGTGCAGAAGTTAAGTCAAAGAGGAAAATGATTCTACCATGTTCAAAAGTGTCAACAAATAGTCAGGCAATTTATTTCAGACACTGGTCCAGGCATTAACCCTTCTATGCCTAAGCTTTTTCGGCAGCCTTCCCAGCCTAAGAGGGAGTCGATTCGACCCCCTCGATTCGACACCAATAGTTGCAATTTGCTCAAATTTTACGGCATTTTACACATCAATTGAATGGATTTTAGAAGAGGACATCAGAACTGTCTGCTATAAATTTTTTGTAAAAAAGTAAGTAAGTAAGTAAGTAAAGCATTAATTTATTTAGCGCATGAGGTTAAAATTAACTGTTTTTGTCTTTTGACTAAAGTTAAAATATATTTTAAGTACTTTTTATTGCAGAAACACATTTTATTAACTATTCAGATAAACAACAAATTAACATAAAAAAGCTAAGAAAAATGCCCTTAGTTATAATTTTCAGCATCAACAGCAATACTGGGGAGCTAATTTATCAGTATTATCCAATATATTCCAGAACCTTAAAAACCTGACCTGTCAAGAGTAAGGTAGTGTGTAATATGTCAAAAAATGTCTTTGATGCTTTGGAACAGATACACAAAATATATCGGTGGTATTGGTGCAAGACAAAAAATAATTCTTAAAAAACCCCCCTCTTTAGGCACAGGAGGGTTCAAACAGTGGGCATTATAGGCTGAGAACTTATCCGTTGGAATAAGCAACCAACTGATAAGAACGAACTGAGATGTACAGTCATAACAAGTAGACTGCAAAACTACCGTTCATTGTAATGTAGCTGGCGGACGTCAGAACCACAGATGAACAATGCATCAATCACATGCACTGCCATCACTCGTCTCTGACCTTTGCCCTATTGTCACAACAGTGAACGTTACACTTCAAACAACATTCACAACAAAACTGGCTGAATAACAGTAATAATCACAATACCAGTCTCCAAAACTAATGCCACTAACTTGTGTGGAAAACATGTGGTAAAATGGACTGTCAGAAAAGCCTCCCGATGACCACCAAAGCAAAATACAAGAAGTGCAATAACACTGTAATAGTGTCTGTGCTATGACCCTGCTGCCTGGGTCATAAACACGAATGGTAAAACATTCATTTGCAGAAGTTCTGCCCAACAATTTTCAGAAGTTTACTTTCCGGGTTTTGCCGAACGCGTAGTAACCTAAGTGACTGGCCAACAGATTTATTAAAGACACAACAAACTTCTATCAGCATATACCAATATATAGCACAGAAGCAACACGAAAGTATAAAACGAACTAAAATAATGAACACATTTGAACAAGCAGTTGTTTAAAAAACCTTGAACAAATTAAAATGGCATCGTGGCAGTACAAAATTGTGCCCACAAACCCGCATTCACGTAGTCTATGTTTATGGTGAGTCTTGTGGGAAAGACACTAAATATACGTATACAGTGCTAAGAACTTTGCAAATATGAAGTACTTTTAGAAAATGGGCTGTTCTGTTAAAAACCATGCAAAACGTGTCCGTTTAACAACCAATGACTTCAGGCTTTTTTTGCAAACATACCTCAGCACAAAATGCGTTTACCTCTCCACGAAGCTCCTGAACAAATTCCACTTCAAGTACAGTGTCCTTGGGCAGCTCCAGTTTCAAATCTACCTTCGTCCATTTCGCAGCTGACTTTCCATCCCACTGGAAGACATGCGACCTCTACCAACCCATGATCAGAATTAACATTCAGCACAGTTCACTAACTGCAGCGATACATATAGTCACTGCACTGAGCTAAGGTGACATGATTAGGGCATTGGACTCATGATAAAGAGATCATTAGTTCAGAATGCTGTCTATTGGAGGACAGGTATATAAGCAACCACAAAGGTCAACTCAGCTTTTCATCACTCCAGGGTAACTGAATCGACCAGCCAAGTGAGTGAGTAAGTGAGTAGGGTTTTACGTCCCACCTGACACAGTATAGGTCATTTCAGGGATGGCCTTTGCAGGCAAAATGCACGTACACATAATAATGAAAAAAAAGTTTAACCTTTAAATTTTTAAGAACTGCCAATCCAAAGTGTGCATATGTAACTAACAATAATGGCAGTTCTAATAATCTTCTCTCATAAGACAGACAAAAAGCTGAGGTGAACTTAGTGTTAGTTTGGTTATATACTTAGATAGTTTACTTTGCTGCATCAGTGATCCATCCAAGTAGTAATCACTCGATAGCGACCCAACGGGGAGTCAAACTAATGATTTCATGATCGCATACATCCAATGTCCTAACCATTAAACTACCAAGCTACCATGACCTCGAAATTTGTAAGAACTGCCAATCCAAAGTGTGCATATGTAACTAACAATAATAACAGTTCTAATAATCTTCCCTCATATGCTCCAGACAGTCATCAATGTCAGAATGCTGTATATTGGAGGACGAGGGGTGGATCGACCAACCGGATTGGCTGGGTGGAGTTAAGGCGGGGCACATTCACCTGCATCAGGTGACAGGTAACACTCCTCTGCAATCCCATATGGCAAGTAACACTCATAAGCACTTAGATGGATTTTCACAAAAAGCTATACACACCCTTTCAGGCTACGTTCACATAAACACAAGTACGAGTCTGGCCCTGTACAGGTTCCTGTATACGAGTTCCGGCAAACACGAGTTTGCATGTATTTTAATGGCGGCCGTTCATATACATAACTGGTTACCTGTAAATTTCACCCGTATGAGTAGTTTCTGTGCAGGTCGTGTTTTTATCCAACTCGCAGAAAGTAAACTACTTGTGAATAGCATTAATATAATTAAGAAAAATCGTGGCACACATTTGATGTCAGAACTGACGTCATTGTAGAAATGTTCATCGTTAGAGATGTGCGGTTTGTAAAAATAGTAACTTTGTAGCGGAATATTGTTGTTTTAATGCTGAAGCATTTCATCGATTCAATTTTTACGTGCGAAAGCAGCTACTGCTTTCAGCGCGTTTTAGCCATCACAATTTTGTCTGTTCGTCTGTCCATCCGTCTGTCTATCCATCCGTCTGTCACACGGGTGGATCAGTCAAAAACGGTGCAAGCTAGAATCACCAAGTTTTCACCGTCGGCTGCTTGGAAGACTCTAGTTTCAGGAACCGTAAAGCTTTTCCATAGCTTCAAAGGGGGTCACCCCGAACGAGGGCGCTAAATGAGAGGGGGTGGGCAAAATTTGCAATTTTTGGCCAAAAAGTTGCTGTATCTCAATAATGGTATGAGATAGGGCCTAAGTTACTATTAATCACTAATAGGAAGTCGTACACTGGCTCTCGATTGGCGTTGAATTCAATGACCTCGGATGACCTTGAACGCCAAAATAAGGGTTTTTTGGATTTTTTGGCGATTTTGGGCTGCGACACAAGTCTATATCATTCACAAGGTGGCACAGTTGAACTATTGTTAGGCCTATGCGATCCAGATAGAGAATTTGGTATTTGTATATTAACTTAGCGTGAACACCCCAATTTTTAGCTAAACTACTGAACTGAAACTGTTATAGGCTTTCGCGCATCTCATGAGCATTAGCTCAAATTTCTTGTATTCAATATGGCCAACATGCATTCAGTTGTGTGTTTGTACAAGTCACCTTGAATGCTCCACTCGTATGAGTGAAGCTTCTACGGGCCACAAACGGAAACCCGGACACGTACTCGTACTCGTGTCTATGTGAACGCAGCCTAATGCTGTAACTTTTAATTGATTGCACTAAAGCTGCAACTCCTTATTCCATATCAGTAGAACTGCCACAAGCACATAAACTTCTAGGTAAAAATGTTGCAGCTAAACAATTACCCAATTGTACATGTATAATGAGTTATTAAGGCTGTGCCATGCACGATCTTCATTTAACTATGCTACCACACAAAATTTATAGTACAAGTAAATACTGTAAAAAAATTAACAAAAATGAAACAATGTAGTAAATATCAACAGTTGTTTACCCCGAGGCTGATGACATAGAATTGATGTTCTGCACCAGAGATCAGGCAACGATAGTCAAACACACTTTTGATCTTCTCATGAAGCACCTTTGATGACAGCTGAACTGGTTCAGCCTGAAAATCTGCGATGCTATCCTAAATATTAAATAAGAATTGCATCACAAAACAACTTTTAGAAATTTTAAGAAATAATGCACGTTAAGAAACAGAATTTCCAATTAATAATTAATACAAAAACACATGCACATCATTATCATGGTCATTTTGCTGCTAGACCTGCATTAACCAGTTTCCCACTGGAGTTCAGTCTTAACTGATTTCTATCACAGGGCGTCTTCATGAAATCTCATTTGTTTTCCTTTTTGCCACTACTAACTGTAAAGTAATTGCATTGCCATAAGCATTTTTTCACTCTAAATTTTGTTGTATTATATTGCAAATTTCCACATCCCCTCTGACACCCACTGGGTCAATGTCAATGTCAATGTCAACAGTGAACTTACTTAGTGCAATTTCGTACAGCATGTCTACCGTGCTGAGAAAAAAATATCTGTTGAACAGTGCCGTTTTGTACGTCACATCTGAAACTTCTGCCACTATATGATGAATAATGCAGATTGTCCAGGTATTTAAACCCCCCGACAGTGAAAGCCCGACAGCTGAATGTACTTTGAAAGCACTGCAAAACAGGCAAATAACTGTAACATCAACTAGTAGAATGTATAAGTGTACTTAAAATGACAGACATGAACTCGAATTGAACAAAAGATGCGCATTTTCCTACAGTGTGTCAATTGGCAATGATGAAAATTGGAATCATGCAGTAGCCAATTTCGGTCTATACAAATGCTGATTTTGAACTATACACAGCGGGCCATAAAAACGTGGCATTTTACTTTTGTACATATCTTTGCCAATCATTGACCGATTTTCAAAATTCTTCGACTGGCACACTCTGCGGACAATTTGCAATAAAGTGATTATTATATATTCCACCACACAGTAAATGCATTTCTACACTACCTTGCGAAATATAAATGTAAGCAAAAACTAACGATAATAACAAAAATGTAGGTAAATGAAAAAAACACTTCAAACCAACATTGCGATGAATGATCCGCATATGACACATGACTGTGTTAGACACGCAGAGCTTAGTGTCATACAGACCATTCACTGTAATGTTGGTCTGAAGTGTTTTTTTTCAATTTTACTAAAATGTTCATTTTTATTGTTGTTATAATTATATGCATATTTCATTGATATTTCACAAGGTAATGTAGAGATGCATGTATGGTGTGGTGGGATATGTAACAATCACGTTATTGCAAATTGTCCGCAGAGTGTACAAGTGAAACAATTTTAGAAATCAATCAATAATTGGCGAAGATATGGACAAAAGTAAAGTGCCACATTTTTTTGGCCCACCCTGTAGTTATTTTTGGCAAAAAAAACTACAATTTCAGCATGCTTGAAAACTTTTGTAATGAACCTTCACCAGGCTCTGAAACCGTGTAAGTGGCTTTTCCGTTTTGTCGGGAGCTGTTCGAAGTTCATCAGGAATCTGCAAAAATCATCAGCAATTGTTACACTTCATCACTTCTAATCCATTGTACACTAACTGGTATCCAGTTAATGCACAGGTAAACCATATCAATTAAAAAAATATTAAACTGTGATGAAAGTAAAGCATTACAAAGCAGTTAGTTAACAAACACATCATTTTCAAGGCAAAGGTTTGCCCTGTTTGCAACACTGCGACATAATTGTACACTGTGTCCAGAAAAAAGTAACCCTTTACATAATGCACAACTGAAATAAATGTCATTTTTGTTTACTCATCACCAATTTTTTTTTCAAAATCAATATTGAACACTTACACGCCACTTTTCTAGGCATGCTTTTCTCACTTCTGCTTGGCGACGTTCGTACAGCTCTCTACAACATAAAGCACCATTATTCAAATATCTGCAACCTTTTCACAGTGAAAGTTTAAAAATGGTAAAGGTCTATTTCGATTTTGATTATTTTACGTAAAAAACACAACTAGGATAAAAATAAATCAATCTGCTGAATTCCAACAGTGCTCCAACCTCAGGTCCAGATAATAATGTGATACAAACCATAGCGAATCAATAAATAAATCAACAAAACATTAGTAAACTTGACTTTAAATACTCATAAACTGAAATGTAACTTAATAAGTTATACAAATCCATCGAAATACACCCTATCATTATGACACAGATTGTTGACATTTCAGCAATTGCTGCTGCCTTCATTGGAACAACTGTCTGCCAGTTGTCGCTGCGGTGAACAGTAAGTAGTCACATCCAATACACATCAGGAAAGAACAAGACAAGTCGACGAACCGAGATGAGGAGTCCTACCAACTATCACACATGCATGACTACTTACTTTTAAATTCGATATTAACTGTAACATAAGCAAACGAAAATTTACGCATATACTGCTTACGTGTTCCGTGCAAAAGCCTGTATTTTGACAAGCCCAATAATCTGCTGCTCACCAAACCTGCCAGTAATGAATGATACAAACAACAGACATCTGTAATCCGATAATATGGTACAAGTATTTAAATCTCCGTTATTCAAAACTCATTATTATTTCCAATAAATACATCATACCGTACATTTTGAATGCACTACGCTCAATAATAAAGTGCATCATTTGCAAAAAATCATCAATCTTTCTACAGAAATTTCCTAGAGTACTTTCATCATATTTACAAAACTGAAGTAAAACTGCACTTGGCCAAAAAAAGCCATCTTTCAGTGTCAAAAAAATTTGCTACGTGTTTCGCAATTTATCTTCTGTACGTCTGTACTATCTATGGTTGTTAATGCTTTTATTTTTCTGCACTTTTGCAAGTGCAATTTATTTATTTTTTGTGGCTCGGTAGTCTAACGGTAACGTGTCGGACTTGTAATCCTGAGGTAACTCAGAGGCGCAGGTTCGACTCCGCACCGCGACACTGCCGGGTAACGACCTTAGGCAAGTTGTTCACACACATGTGCCTCTGTCACCAAGCAGTATAATTTGGTACCGGCTTCACCGCTGGGACGAAAACAGGCGCACCGTGCGATACACTGGCCCCATATCCATGGTCTCAGCAGTGTAAAAACTGGTGTCTGGCTGAGGGCCTTAGGAAACGGAGATCAGCACCGCCCTATGGGCTGTAAGGCTCGGGAAGGACTTTATGTTTACGCTTACGTACTTTTGCAAGTGAAAAGACAGAAAAAGACAAGTAAGTGCTAACTTAATTCAGTCAATACATTCACTAGCAATGAAGAAAAGCAGGGTGTAGCAAAAGTAGCATACTTCACGTTGGAATCACAGACGTACGAAAAGAACGCATCGTCTTGTCTGAGAATATGGTACGGCACAACTTCCTGAATGTCTGTATTTGAAAAACTGGCGCCAGGCCATATCTGACACATACGCTCGTTCAGCCAAAACAAGTACTGCTGTATCGGCTCTGAATCCGATCGTTTACCCTGACATATAATATACCTATAAACAAACACTAAGTTTAATGTACAAGCAGCACATTCAAAGAAATGTTATAAAGAACATAAAAACCCATATCAGAAACAAGTAACATAATACATAAATCTTTTAGCAAAACATATAGCAATGCATATGAACTGTTTACCGCTCTGAATTTGCCGGTCGACTGGTGACTGGCTTGAACAATGCAACACATTCAAAAGCCCGATACATGAGATAGACCAGACCAACACTGAATCGCGTGAATACATCAAACAACTTGCATACAAAGTGACCGCCTGCACAGCACAGTAAACACTAATATACAACAGTGACTGACTAGTGATGCGAGGTCATTAGTGAAAACTGCTGTCCCAAAGCTGGGAAATGTAAAATTTTACTGGCCAACCTTTCCCAACTCAGGGAAAACAATTTTCACTAGTCATAAACGATGTAATGGCAGCTGGGCACTAGTGAGTTTTGAATGCCCAGCTAGCTAAACACTACTGCATTTTAGCAAACATCACATGACATGATTTGGATCAATCGCATCCACGTATTTTGTGACAAGGTATATACTGCCATATCCACTATGGCATAGTAGTCACTACAAGGACACTCATCCACTGGGGTTTTACTGCTACAAAATTTGACCATTTGAGTATAAAATCTCCTTTTTATCAATTGAGATGTAAATAATAACTGTTCAAAAGTTAAAAAGAGTCAAGACTGTCCCTGTAATGTAACCAAATGCACCAAAAACGTGAAAAACAGACAAAAATAGCAATTAGTGGATGCAACATTTTCAATTAGTTTGACATGATAGTTTGGGACAATTTAGTGTGAAAGGACGTTAAAGTATCAAACGAAATATAATTTGAGGTTAAGAATTTGGAAGAATCAACTTCAGAATCAACAGCAAATTCTAGCACAAATGCAGCATCAAGACAATAACAATATTACTTAATGTGACATTAAGAAACAGCAAACATTAACGTAATAAATCTGACCTGTCTTCAACACCATAAGTGCACACAAAAACTGACAAAGATATAATCTCTTGGACAATATTTCTTGGATATTTTCTTGACCGTCAACTGAAAACCCCTTCACACAAATTGTTTAAAATTAATTACAAATAATCGTTCATTGATGAGTCAAGAAACACAGCACAGTTAGTGAGATATGTATACACTTTTTACACGGACAGATCACTAATATACAGTGTCATGGTATAATGTACAAATAATCCCAGTTGTGGAGAAAGCAAGCAGCAGTTTAAATTCAAATCAAATTAAACATTTCTTTGATAAAACAAATCAAATTATTCAGAGAAACAAATTCTTTAGACTATTATGTAGAATTAAGATTAGCTTAACATGTAAGATGCAGCTTCATGTATTGTATAAAATGATGCAAATGCAAAACAATTCAAATTTAACTTACACAATATAAAATGAAACGTATGGAGATAAATAAAGTGAGTGAGTGAGTGAGTGAGTAGGGTTTAACGTCCCACCCGACACAGTATAGATCATTTTGGGGATAGCCTTTCCAGGCAGAATCCATATAAACATACAATAATAATAACAGTAAGTTCAACCTTTACGATAAAGAAACAGAAAGATAAAGAAACAACTTATTCTGTTAGATGCAGTAGAAAGCATTGCATGCAAACTCACGCCATCAGCCATGACAAAGTGCACACCGGGATCTCGTTGGTTGGTATTTTCAAGCACAAAACGCTGAAATTCTACCAAATTCTCGGGGTTATAAATGTCACCATCACCCTCTGCACCACCTTTACCTGCACAGCCGATATACAAAACTATCACTCAGCTCATCTTCAAAAATTGTTGAAGTGTTATTTTTACACACTAAATTCCCTATCTGACATTACACTAACATTCTAAGATTTCTCATGCTCAAGGACTATTAGTATCAATTACACTAAGTGGAACAAATACAAAGAAATATGTAAATACGTAAGGAAACAAAGAAATACGTAAATACTAAGAAATAAATACAAAATCAGACACAGATAGAACAGTCAGCTACCATCATTAACTAAAGGCTGCGATGCCAAGGGATCATTAGCTATGCCAAAAACTGCATATACGCAGCAGAACAAAAATGCAGACAGGCCTGAGACGGTTGCGTACAATAACTTATACCATAGTGAGGCTCAAACAGCTCGCATGGTGCAGCGAAGAAATCCTCCAGCTTAAAGTCATTCGGTCCCTTCAGTGTGAACCCGAATCCCTTGGCATCACAGCCTTTACGCCAGAGCACATATTCACTGAAGCCTCCCGGACCAGCACAGATGTCAGCAAAATACAGCAGGTCATGCGATGACATGAGCAGCTTCTGTAAATTCCACAACAAGACCACAACTGACCGCGAAAGAAAATCCCAAGCCAAAAAGCCCAGGAACAGCGCTCATCTCTGTTTTCTTAGCCCTCAGTCAGACACCAGTTTACACTGCAAGACCATGAACACAGGGATAGTGCATCACGTAGCATGCCTGTTTACACTCCCAAAAACTTCTGCTGGTACTCACTGTGCCTACCGTATGGAGGAATGGCCATTGGACAGGCTAAGTTTACATAATGAAATCGTTTACATGTCTGTCAACAGTCACCCATCCAAGTACTAACCAGGCCCGGTGTTAATTAACTTCGTTGATGAGACCAATAATGTGTACAACTAAGCCAAACCCCCACCTTTCAACTAACCATAGCTAAAGAAAAATACCTAGATCTAATCACAAAAGAAAGCAAAATGCAGCAGATCTCAAATCTCTTCATTAAAATTATGAATAAAAGTTTTATTAAACATTACATTACCACCAACCGTGATAATAAAGCTTGAAATTACAAAATTAGTAAAAACAGCAAAAAACTAACATGTCAGTGTCTCTAACAAAAAAAACGCTTTATATTAAGAAATTAGTGAAGAAAAAAAAATAAACACAATACAATTTCTAATTAAAACAAGTAATTTGAGCAAAGCTCATGAGACACACGACAGCCTTAGTAGTTCCTGTTTGCAGGTTGTCCAGGTCTATCTCCAGCCATGTCTGCGCAATTCACTTGTGAAATGTGCACCACAGCCGAAAATTGCCAAAAATCACTAAAACTCCTTATTTTGGAAGTTCAAGGTCATTCAACACACCATTAAAAAGCTCGTCACTAGTGCTTGTTATGATAAACAGAATGTCTGCATCCATCTGCAACTTTTTCAAGATAAAGCGGTACAATAACCACTTTTTAGGGAGGTAGCCATCTTTGATGCCCGACAGCGCAGGCCTCCTTGAACCCAGAGGGTCGGCACTTGGACAGCTAAAATCTACGTTCAATTCTGAAAATTACACATGCAGGCTGTCTTGGTCTATCTTTAACCATTTCGTCAAAATTCACGGTTGAAATGTGCGCTGCAGCCAAAAATTGCAAATTTTTTTTAAAAACCCTCTTTTGGGGGTTCAAGGTCATTGATGTTGACAAATCTAAATAGCATGTCACCAGTGCTTGTTATGATATGCAGCAAGTCTGCACCTATCTGCAACCATTTTCACACTGTAAGAATGAATAGCGGCAAAATAACGTCTGAGGTCACTCAGGGGCGCAGGTTCGACTCCGCACCAGGACACTGCCGGGTAACGACCTCAGGCAAGTTGTTCACACACATGTGCCTCTGTCACCAAGCAGTATAATTTGGTACCGGTCAAACGGCGGTGATGCTGCGTGGCTGGGAAGGTAACCGCACTGGCCATGCGTCACGGACTTGAGTGGTTTATCCACCTATGGGCTAAACGGGAGTATGGGAGATAAGCACCAGCCTATGCTCCTGATGGGGCATGGCCAGGTAAAAAAATAGTAAGTAACTCTAAGTTCTTACACCAGACTGATCCTTTGGGTTAGTGAACGTGAAGTCTAGAACGGCATCTATGTTGGCCATTTTCATTGCTGCTCTAAACATGAAACAATCACCAATTATTAAACAAAACATGGTTTCTGACAAAACTATCACGCAGAAACAGCTGATATAAAAAAACATACGCACAAATGCTTGGAAGACAGCAAAATGAACATGAATCTAGCTTATGCGACATTCTAAAGCAGACTATTGATGCTACCGTATCCCAGCGTTGCCTGGGTGCTAGATCCCTCAAAAAAACTGCTAAGCGTAAATATCCACGGGTTATTTGCAAAGAGCTACGTAAAAAACGTCGTCTTTGGAAAAAATGTAAAATACAACCTGGAAGTCATTTTTTTAGAACTCGTTACCGTGAAAGTTGCCACAAGGTCAGGCACCTGCTACATGCCTCTGAAATAGCGCAAGAACTTAAAGTCGTAAATGCAGATAATTTAGGAACATTCTATCGCTATGTAAACCGGAGATTAACTAGCAAATCCGGTATTAGCCCTCTTTACGATGACCATGGGAAACTTGTATCTGACAATGCCGCTAAAGCCAACTTACTCAATCACTACTTTGCTTCTGTTTGCACCGACGATAATGGGTGTATGCCCACTGTGTATCATCGTGTTGATTCCACGTGTTCTCTGAGTGATATCTCATTTACTGTGAACAATGTTGAAGCTGCCATTAAGAGACTTAAGAGTAATTTAAGCAGTGGGCCTGATGAATTACCGCCTTTGCTCTTTAAGAAGCTT
>Ga0209671_1000515_pt1 | contig 26133 bp, 16 predicted proteins | sample WorMetHERISLAND2_2_FD_187401 | JGI IMG/M metagenome (GOLD analysis project Ga0209671, IMG submission 187401) | Marine gutless worms symbiont microbial communities from Max Planck institute for Marine Microbiology, Germany - Olavius geniculatus... | ecosystem: Host-associated > Annelida >...
ATATATTTTTACGAATACAATATATATTGCAATATCGATACGATATCGATATTCTACGAATACGTACTGCAACTACCTTTGTTGTCCAAGCCAGTAAAACAATGGCATAACGGCTTTCTTCTTTGCCTTTTTTGGCCACTGTCAATATTAAGTGACAAGTTCCAACGACTTTAAACTGTATCGTCACTACAGAAAAATGTATTATTATAACGCTACTCTGCTGAGCGCTTGATGTAAATATTTTTTACATCCATATCAAAACTTCAGAAGCTTGACAACACTTTAAAACATTTCACTACAGATCGGCAAATAAGAGGCATAAAACAATATCGCCATATAACGAAATTTTTTCACATTTTGTTGAACATTACAATACGATACGATTTATCGATATCGAAACGATATATTGATATTTCGATATATATATCCATCCCTACTACAATGCATAGCGGGCTGTCTGCCCTTTTCGTCTCAGCCTCCTGCTTGACTAGGCCAATACAAACGACGCGTGTGGTTCTTTCGCACGCGCTTAGATTCACGATGTGGCGTATTTTGAACCTCTTTAAAAATAAAAAATAACGAAAAAAAGAAAATTTATCTTAAGAGGAAGTGAGCAGTAGGCTACATGTATATCTAAACAAGAAATTTGAGTTAATGCTCACGAGACGCGCGAAAGCCTATAGCAGTTCCGGTTCAGTTTACCAAATTCTCTATCTGGATCGCATAACGATAGTTTCGTGGCGCCACCTTGTGAATGATATAGACTTGTGCCGCAGCCCGAAATCGCCAAAAAATCCATAAAACCCTCTATTTTGGCGTTCAAGGTCATTCAAGGCCATTGAATTCAGCGCCAATCGAGAGCCAATGTACGACTTCCTATTAGCGATTAATAGTAACCTAGGCCTTATATCGCACCGTTACTGAGATACAGCGACTTATTGGCCAAAAATCGCAAATTTTGCCCACTCCTTCTCATTTAGCGCCCTCGTTCTGGGTGACACCTTTCGAATTTATGGAAAAGGTTTACGGTTCCTGAAACTAGAGTTTTCCAGGCAGCCGATGGTAAAGATTTGATGATCCTAGCTTGGACCGTTTTTGAATGATCCACCCGTGTGACGGACAGACGGACAGACAGAATTGCGATGGCTAAGACGTAGAGGTTGAAATCAACTGAGCTAGGCCGTGGGCCGCGGGCAGTCTGCGAACACGTTACTGCTAGGGATGCGTCAATATCGCAATTTTTATTTCGATATCATATCGTGCAATCAATGCGATATATATTTTTACGAATACAATATATATTGCAATATCGATACGATATCGATATTCTACGAATACGTACTGCAACTACCTTTGTTGTCCAAGCCAGTAAAATAATATAGGCTGCTCCCTTTTACATGAATAATGATGTAGCCTTAGAAAAATGCAACAAACAAGTAATCTGAGCACAGCTCACGTGACGCGCGACAGCATCGGTGCTGCCACCTGGGGAATCAGTGTACAACGTGCAATAAAATAATAAGGAATTTTGAAAAGGTAGAGCTACCCAAATTTTGACGTCACGTCGCCAGCGTACGGAGATGATGATGAGGCCGAAACTCAGACGATTAAAATCTTCGTTTTATGCTGAAAATTTCATATGCAGAATGTTCTAAATTAGGCCTAATTATTATTACTATCTCTAGTAATGGTCTATCTCTAGTAATTTCGGCGCAATCTACTGTTGAAATATGCGTCGTAGTTTGAAATCGCGAAAAAAATCACAGAAAACCTGCCCGTGTTTTTCTGGGACGCAGGCTGTATTGCGTGTAATCCCAATGGAGTTGAGTGGACGCCACTCTGATGCACACTATAGGCCATACCCTACAAGGCCTAATATAGCACTGAAAATGTTCGAAAACAATAAAAACGTCATTGTTTATTGTCTGTCCAATGCTATGCATAGGCCTAACATTGGACAGAGCATAAAATCACCAGAGTGTCCGTGCGTGCGTGCGTTCAACTTTTCTTAAGCTATCTTCCTTCCACCTTCCCTTTCCCTTCCCCTTTCTCTTTCCCTTCTTCTTTCCCTTTTCTTTCTCCTACCCTTCTCCTTCCCTTTCCCCTTCCTCTTTCCCCATCCCCATTTTCTTCCACTTTCGATTTCCCTTTTCCTTGCCCTTTTCTCTTCCCCGTTTTTCCCCTCCCTTTTTCCCTTCTCCTTCCCGTTATCTTTACCGTTCTTTTCTTTTCCCCCTTTTTTTCCTTCTCAAATCCCTTCCCCTTTTTTTCCCTTTTCTTTTCCTCTGTCCCTAACACTTCCCCTTCCTCTTTTTTCTTTTCCCTTCTCCTTTCCATTTCCCTTCCCCTTCCCTTTACCTTTCATTGCTTTTTTCCTTCCCCTTTCCTTTTTTTCTCCTTTCCACTTTCCTTTCCCTTCCTTTCCCTTCTCACTTTCTTTTTCTTTTTGACTTCTTCTATCTTTCTTTCCGTGTCCACGTTCGTGTATCCAATATTTGAGGCGCCATATCTCCATAACGGTGCCAGATAGACGCATGGTCACTATTGACCACCCATAGGAAGTCGACACCGGGGAGTCGAACGGTCACGTGACCGATGATGTCACCGTAAAAGTTGAACGCAAGGTCGTGACCCCATTATCTTTGAGGCGCCATATCTCCATAACGGTGCAAAATAGACGCATGGTGACGATGAACCATTTAGAGTAAAATGCTGGTGATGAATCGAATGGTCTCATGACTGACAATGTTTATTATTTAGTTAAAATAATAGAGAAGAATGAAAGAATCATTGCTGCTGTACAATTTTGAATTAAACTGTTTGATTTTTTACCAGTCTAAACTGCTCACTCATTGTATGTGTACGGCCATATACTGTAAACTATCGGATTGCACTGGACAGACTCCGTGTTCGTATGAACATTATCTTGTTGTTTTATAAAAACTCAACATGAGCTCGTAAAAGTCAAACGGTCATAAAGAATCACTTTCCGCAGCTAAGTCTTTACTTCAGCTTTATACCCATCAGCAGCATTTTTTCAGTTTTTTCTTCAGCTCATCCTTACTGACAGACATCTCTAAACGTTTCAATCACTTTAAGCCTATATCCCTTTTCTCATGCCAGATGTAAGCTAACTTTTTCATTATTTCGGGATACATTTTCTTTTGCTGCTTTGTGCTAACTATCTGTGTCCCAAAAAGTATCCCCGACATTTTCGACTGTAATTTAAAAATTAATTATGAAATTGTGATAATTTTTGGTACGAATATTTCTGACACAACTTGCCATCAAATGACCGTTCAGTTTTTACCTCACCCAATGTATGCTTCTGCACTACCTAGAGAAAGCAGAGCAAGCATACTACGTGTTAAAATGAATGAAAAACGTCAACAAATTCCATCTATTCTAATCTGTGGGCTCCAACAGCAGGCACATTACAAGGTTTGACTGTCATGCAGCAGCGTGTCTATCAGATGGAGTTTAGGATTGTTTGTAAAGTCAAGAAGCGACTGGTACAGCCTGGATTGGTCTGGAGCAGAATATTATCGATACTGCTGTCAAGTGAATGGAGAAAGCGTCTCCTTGCCTGTGTTCGCATAGTAGGCCAGCACTTCAAGCAATTTTACTGCAGGCAGTTGAAAAATGGACAACTAAATGAAATGTCAGCCAAAACAAAATGTGTTTTTACGCGTTATGTTAATTAAGCAATCATATCGCATTGGATAAAAAAGTGATATTTCGCTCGTTGTGTTTTCCCTAGGTAGTGCAAAAACAAACGTTAAGTCAGGTTGAAAACTAAATAGTCTTTTGATGGCAAGTTGTATCAAGAATATTCGTGCCGAAAATTATCAAAATCTGATGATTGGTTTTCAAGTTACAGTCGAAAATGTCGGGGATGCTTTTTTGGGACAGCGTAGAAATCTGTCAACTCCTACTGATGACACAGGAACGCTGCACAAACTTTTAGCCATAATATACTCCTACATATTTACGGCAAGCCTGGAGAAATTTTACGACTAGGATCTATGTAGAAGCTACACACAATAATTGTTGGCTGTGCGTCCGATGCCTCTTGCTCCGAAAACAGCTTAATTTTTTGTTGCGTTTTGCAATAAGTCACATTGGTCGTGCACAATAAATAAACAAATATTTCATTGTATTGTATTGTCCTCAACTTTATGCAGCTACCGATAGCGTCAAACAAGATACGACCGATAGCGAGATCGATCTTTACACGAATGTAACAGCAGCAGGCTGCAGTTTTTAATAACATCACTTTGCATTTTAAGAACTCTAACGATCCAGAAAGCTTAGGAGTATTAATTCGTGATGTTTTACAAAGTATGTGAACATTAACACCATAGACGGGATGACAACGCCGATATTGCTAGCACATTAAACACTGAACGATAGCATAATGACTACGATCTACACAATGAATGAACACTATAAAACATTACTAGGCGTATAGCCTACAAACGACATGTTCTACCGTCCACGACAAAAACAGTTGATGAATATGGTTATAATGTCATCATCCCCAAAAAAGATCACAACATGACAAAGATTCACAATTTGACGGCTTCCTCAAACATTCAGTTTTTCGCATTTTTGCTGGAACACTCAGCAGCAATTTTAAAACAAACTCCCGGTGGTTATCAACAATATCTCATCATCAACACTGAAACATCTCGCTGCATTTCCTTGAAAATTTTAGTATTTAAAATCTGGCATTAATATTTTACAATTATCGTTTTATTGCAACGAATCACAGTAAAAGGACTGTGAAAATCGGACATTTAATGCAATTAGGACGACAAGTTGATGGCTTACTTTTTGGACTACTATGTTTAGGTTATTATCGGTATACAGCGTATAATAAACAGCATTCCAGTTACAGACACAGTTGGAATGAAGTTTTTCGTCGAGCATACGTAGGTGAGAGCATTTTGCACTAATGAAGGTCGCACAGGTGCAACAAAATACAATGAAATAGGGGCCCGAATTTCCATACAGCAAAACTGCTGAAAACGATCGCCGTCAACTGAGTTGACCGATTATCACAAAGCACAACGTGCTGCTTACAAAGAGACTTGCAAAGAAATTCTATTGTGTTCCAGAAATTCGCACGCACGTATACTGCAATACAACAAAACAAACAATTCTTTTATTGCGCTTATGTTATGTCATTATGTTGCAAAAGTGGGAAATACATTTAGCAGGCTAGCAACTGTGTATGCACCATAACGTGGACGAAAAAGAAGTACAACTCTGCATGTGTCTTTCTGTTGCGGGTTTTTAGACTACCGTCTCTCAAATCGAATCTCAAATTTCTTTCGACTACTGATGCCCATAACAAAAACCTAGAACTGGACGGGTTTTAGAAGGTCGCAATGCGCCGGCGTGGCAACTCCGCTGACAGGCGATGACAGCACGGCGACGCACCAGCATCTGCTGCTGCTGCTGCAGCCAGTCTGATCCGTCGACACCAGCGAATAGTTCTGAGATGCGCCGGACGCCGCCTTATCAATTACGTCTACAACAGCAAACATGGCCACCGGCTTACAGAGTTGCGCAATAAAATGTGAGCCTCTAAGTTTATATAATTACTGCATCAAATACTGACCTAATTTTAAAATTCTTTTACTGCATTCTTTCACTGCGGTAAATCAGCAATTGATCATTAATTAAGTGATCGCTAGAGATCCTATCACATCCCAAAGGCGACGCTATGCACCATCTTTTGAATAAATACGATACTCAACTATAGAGTAAGTAAACTACAATGGAACTTTCAGCATGCTAAGGCTGAGTTTTTTTTCACGACGTGTTTAAACGTACGGCGGAGCGCGTCCATCTGCTCTGAAGTGCACGCACAGCCGGCGACAGCGCGACAGACGAGCAGGTGACCACCCAGGCGCACAGGTCGACACAATTGAGCACCGCCAACGGCCACCCACTGCGGCAGACCGTCCACCAGCGTGCCTTCGACCGATAGCTTGGACGCCGTGTTGTCAGCCAGGCTTAGCTCCAGCATCACGGAGCCGCCCGAGTAGTCGCGACGACGCGAGTCCACCGGCACACTCAGGTACACGTTGCTCACCTGCGACAGCAGTTAATTGCACCCTCTAACACTCAACCAGCGCAGTATTTACGCGTATTGCGCCTTCTCTGCCGTCTTTGAAAGTGAAAAAAATAATGAAAAGAAAAAGTCAACTAGCTGTTAGTGCAGTTTAGCGCTTTGTTGTGCTGCAACTACAGTACGCGTCTACTCGGTTATAGCCTACTGTTTAGCAAATAAAACCGGTGACAATATTAAGAGAAAGGTAGTTTGCCAGACCTAACGTAAAATATTTCGGGTATATGTAGGCTACATCTCACCCTTTATATTTCGAATTACGTCTCTGGACTCAACATGTTCTTCGCCAATTTTGCGTTGGTTGTACAAGGCAAATGAATGACCAATGACTGAGTTTCTCGACGATCAAAAAAGCCGCTTAAAGTTTTCCAGCCCTATAAGGATACAACATGTAGTTGAGCAGTGCCGTGCATGCAGCACCTAGCCGACTTTTTGTTCATCGTACAAATGTGAAAAACTTGCTTTGATGATTCTGACTAAAAGATTTTGCCACGAGTCTAACAGCACCACAGTGTGCATACCTGAATGCCTTTGTTCTTGGCATAGGCAGCGGCGTTGACAAGGTTAACCTTGCCGCCGTGTGCTGGTGACGTGATGAACTCTGCCAGCACAGCGTCAGCCAACGAGTTTTTCATCTTCTCCACCGATTCACCTGTTCATGCAGCGCACTGTGCAGTCACGCCATGTCACCCACCAGTCTATACCGCGGGTGGAGAAGAAAACGTCATTGAACATGCGGTTTGAACGGCCGAGAAGTAGGCCTATAAGTAGGTTCTAACTTCTAAGTAATTTATATAGCACGTTAACTGTGATAATTTTAACGCGCTCGGTGTCCTAGTCGAACGAGAAGTAAAATGTTTTTGATGACTCTAAAAGTAAGTAAAGAGTGTGTGCGTAATTGAAGAATGTTAAGAAGAGTGTTTCAAGTAAATGGGCCATTGGAGAAATGATCTACAACGAAAGAGATCAACCACGGTCACAGTGGCTTAGATAGGAATTTGTAGGTGGACCCTAGAACCGAAACGCTAAAAGCGTAGAGGGGAGGGGTAAGGCTATAGGGAGTAAATTTAGACATTACGACTGCGTAACAGAATTACTGAACACACATTTTATGTACATATTTCACCCACTTCATACAGTTCAAATGGTTGTAAAAATAAATCTTTCATTGTTTTCTTTGGGGGGTAGGAGGAGCTATGTGCACTCACAATGGCATTCCTCGTCGATCGGATTGGAGCGACGCCGCACGCGCAGCGATTTGCAGCTTAATGCTTACAACATTTTGTTAAATAAAATGCTCTACTTAATTTTGCACCACCAACTGTACATCAATCTACCTCCAGTCTATACAATCCGAAGTTACTTCCGTTAGTAAACTTTTGGAAATTGTTGCAGCAGAGCCAAATATTCTTCCTGTTTCGCTGTTTCCTGTTTGACGGTGAACTGTGAAGTCTAAAGTTGTTATTTGGAATAAACTTTAGGACATGACGTTATCAGTTTACCGCGTGTGACGACGCTTACAGAAGCATTCTGTAATGAGCTGCTGCCAACCAGTTGACGAACAAGTTTTCCAAGTGCACCAGCCAGACGAATCCATGGTCTGTTGTCCGCATCCATTGCCATAGCAACCGCCTTTCCGTTGATCTTCACAGCAGACAAATCGTACAATAGCACTCTTGTCAGCTATCACTCTAATGACGTGCGACGTAGGCTATATTATCATGCACGCCTATCGTTAACGTGGCGCTATGCTAACATTATTTGACGCCAAATCTTCTCATTTCCGTGTGCCATACGTGACTAAAAATCAGTTAGGTCTATTACACGGTGAATACGAATTGGATACGAAATTTAACGTAGCTAATTAATGACTACCAGTACACTTCAACTTGTGCTATGTTACTAGGGGCGTTCAAAACGTTTTGCAAACTGATATGTTAGACTGAAAAAACTTTTCAAAATTTATACACCAGTAAAGCGCATGTTTCTTTTAAACACGTGAGCCTAGGGTGGATATGACGTCATTGTAATGTATGACGTCATACAGCGTTAAACAGGAACGATTTAGAGTGCCGGCACAAATAGCGTAAATAGCTGTTGCATAACATTTCTTTAGTCTACAGTCGGATTTTCCAACACGAGGCTTCGGGACATGTGATTTTATGAGAGCCCTAACAAGTACTTCTGTGAATTTTTCATTTGCGATTATAAATATGCAATAGCCAAAATCTGTGCCAGCCGTGAAAAAAACTATACGTACGAGAAAAATTAGACAAAGTTTACAACTCGATAGGCCCCCGGATATTAGACTAACAAACTTTTGAAAATTTATACACCAGTAAAAGTTATATTTTTTCCATACTCGTATGAGCTTGAAGCGGATGTGATGTCATAGAAATTTATTACGTCATAAAGCGTTAAACAGATACGATTTAGAGTGCTAACGCAAGCAGCACAAATATATGCACGACAGTTCTCCAGTCTGCAGCCGGATTTACGAGCGTGAGACCCCGGTATATGTGATTTTGTGAAAGCCCCAACAAATACGTTCATGAATTTCTTATTTGCAATAGGAATACACAGCAGCCAAAATCTGCGCTGGTCACTAATAAGAACGCTTCTGTTAATTAGGATGTCACGTCAGGATTTGACGTTGTCCGTAACATTTTATCAAAAAGTTAACAATTAATGATGTCTGTCGTCTTTGTGAAAGGTTAAACAATTTTCACAATATGCAACCTAGGGAACACTGATGTCTGGAGGCCTGGGAGCGAGCCCCGATGATTCTGCTTAAATCCGGCAGTGCCCGGCACTGCAGCCCAATCCCAAAGTTAAAATTACCCAGCAAGCTGTCTGCGACTCTGGCTTCGTACAATAAGACCACCCTACATACAGCAGAGACTTCACTTACAGTAGCTATTAGCCTACCTTTTTCTAAATTTCAAAAAAATTCTGTGGTGTCCGCTATCCGAACAATGAATGACTCAAGTCTGTGGTAGAAGCCTGGCTGGAGAGACCGATATAAAACGCCTTATGACGTCATAAGTTACAATGACGTCATATCCGCTTTCTCACATGAGTTCCGAAGAAGTGCACGTTTTATTGGTGCATAGATATTGAAAAGTTTTTCAGTCTAACATATTGACTTGCAAAACGTTTTAAACGCCCCTCGTACATACACTTAGCGCGCAGATCGGGCGCTCAGAGGCACGATTCGATTACGCGAAACATGCGTCATTTTCGTGAGGCTTTGAAATGAAAACTGGCAGGCCAATTTTTCCTGCCCTTGGAAACGCTTACGCCAATTTTGGTTTTTATAGACCTTTTCAGTTTGGAGTTTTGTACATTACAGAATGATAGACGTACAGATGTATTAACAAAACACACAATGCGCATAACGGCCGCATAACAACGCCATCGAAATTCGAATAAAATCAAATTTCGAGTTTTGAAAAAAAACGATCTATTCGATTCGCTGTAGCGTTCAGTGTAGAGTATGACAATACGTACAGCTCCCGTAAGCGCGGTCTGTCGACTAAAAGCGATGAACTGTTTAGCAATGTCGACAGCGACACGCGTCTGTGCGTCGACCGTGCTTGCACCGAGGTGAGGAGTGCTTGTCACCTGCGGGTGCTGCAGCAACGCCGTGTCCGTAGGCGGCTCCTGCATCACACCACCTCACTGTTCAGGTCAGGCCAGAACGGTATTTTATGTTCGTCCAATTCTAATAGCAATTAGCTGTCACACACGTGCTGGTTCACGCCAGGCTCAGACTGCAGAATAGTTCAGTCTTCAGCTGGCGACAGAATGACAATATTTCTCTGGGTCAAGACTCAGAAATGTTTTTAATAGCCTACTTGGAAAATTCAACAAAGCGTTTTCATTAGCCTTATCAAAGGTTGATTTTGTTGGCCCGATGCGTTTACGGTACTTTACTTTACGGTAGTCAGTGAATGATTATCTGCAACAAACTCACCTGTTCAAAGACATCGAGGGCAGCGCCGGCGCACTGTCCAGACTCGAGGGCTGACAGTAGTGCCGCCTCGTCCACAATACCGCCTCGCGCACAGTTGACTATACGCACACCGCGCTTACACTTCGACAGCGTCTCGCTGTTTATCAGATCTGCAATTGCCACCACAATCACGACCGATTTCATCGACATCAGCAAATAGCTAAACGTAGTTTGGCTTTCGAAGACTTTACTGTCAGCGGTCGAACTGTTAAATAACTAATTAACTGACAACCAATTAACTGACATAATCAAGTCCAAAACAATCATACAAGCATGTAAACACGTAATTTTTTGCCTGCGCATAACTAACCAAGCCAACTCAGCCTGGCCGTCCCTCCATAGATGGGCGCAGTGAGTTGCAGCAAAAGCTGGGACGAAAGTCGGCACACCGCGCGATGCATTAGTCCCGTGTGCGTGATCAAATCACGGTGATCTTGCATTGAAAAGTGCTGGATGGGTGAGGGCTAGTTGAAACAGACATCAGAGCTGCCCTATGGGCTTCGTGGCTTAGAGAAAACTTCACGCTATTACGTAGGCCTTCTGTGACTTAAATATTCAAGGCATATATACAGCCACTATCAGTTACAACTATGACTGCTATCATACGACGACTTATGACTGACCAACGGCGTCGCCGCGTCCTGGGTTGAAAAAGTAAGCAGGATAAAAAGTTGCAATTGTCCGACAGACAGGTACAAATTTCCGACAGAATTCCGAACAAATTGCAAATTTTTGACAAAGGACATTAAATGGGTGCACAAATTCTTAATTTTGCCCTTAAGTTTTCCCAAATCGAAGGGTTTCAGTCGCAAATTTTTCATTTTTGACGACAGTGATATTTTACGACAAAACGAAAATTTTCTGAGGATGTCCTGTCAGCCAAGAATTTAGGAAAAGAGAACGATTGCTGGCTGCCTGATGCCACGACGCCACGGCCTACTGACGTTAGGCCGCGTTGTTTAATTAAGCGATTGATTATTGCAGGGATGCATCGTGACGTCACAAAATTCAATGCTTCGACATAGACATCATGAATATGCATGTGCATTCCTGCAATCAATCGATGAATTAAACAACGCGAGGTTACGGTGACGTACGTTTGGTCTGTGGAATGAGCGGAGTGTGTAAAGTGATGTAGTCTGCTCGAGGCCATAACTCGTCGAGGGTCATTGATTCCACTCCGAACTCACGACTGACGTCACCTGACGTCATCGGGTCATAACCCACTGTCTACAGCAGCAGCCAGTCGCAACACGTACAGACTTTCCAGAAACACGGCAGAGACATTTATGGCTAAAAGCTGGGAAACAGACTTGCTAACATACATTGAGGATTTCTTGTAGGCTTCAAACTTTTGTGGACGTCTGTTGTTGTGAAACTTATGGATTTGCTGTATAGCTTGTTGTAGACTACAACAAGTCAAAGTACGCGTAGGTGGAGTTTTGGCTTTATTGGTAAAAGAAGGAAGCACGTATAAGGCGTAATTTATGGCTAAGCGGTAAAGAAGAAAAACAGCAGCGGTGAATTGTGAACAGTAACTGTTCAGGTTTTACGATTCAGACATTTAAAGCCAAATGGGAGGTACATTACTTCACCCAGTAGGCCTAATGATACACAAGAGTATAGCTATAATTTAATAATATATTGACGTCTGTGTTTTACCGTCATGCCGAAGGCTTGCATCCTCAACGCCACTTCTTTGCCGATTCTACCGAGTCCAATGACCGCCAATGTTTTGCCATAGAGTTCAGTGCCTACGAGATATTTCTTGTCCGACCACTGACCGGCGCGGATACACGCCGTACCACGTGACACGTACCTGCCAATCAAACTCTCAGTCTTAATTACAACCGAAAAAGTTGTTCATTGCTGATAAATTGTGGACAATATGAAATACTAAATAGCAAAACAACTGAATTATTAACAAATTTCCTGACATCAGAATCAGATACATTCGATTTAATAGTCTATGAGAAGTTTAAATGCGCACACGCGGTAACTACAGAATGAACTGAAATGGTTTACAGTTCCTGCACTGCTAGTTAATAGACAAGCTACATCACAAATGTCTTTTTGAAAAAAGTAAAGATGGACCTACGCTCTACAGGAGCGTTGTGGCAGGATCTTTCAACGGTAGGCTCTAGCATTACTAGGCCTATGCTATACTCGGTGACAAAGCCGTGTGAATGTGAATGACTAGCTCAGAGTCATACATGACAGCGTGACAACCAGAAGTCAAATATGCTAAGTCTGTAATGACTTTGGTACGAATGACCTGACCTGGCAACGGCCAATATCAAGGCGCACGTATGTTCCACGGCACTCATCGTGTTACCACCGGGAGTGCTTCAACGAAACAAAACAACACGAAAATAATAATTGTAACAAGGCCGCAAAAATGAACTACACGACAAAATTGCATTTAAAAATTTGGTCTTTATTTGAAAATTTTGTGATTTGTACGGAGATGATTTATGCAAGTTCTCGTATGAACTACATAATTTACACGGTCGTCCTGTTGGTCTTAATTAGGCCGCATTAGGGCTTTGTCTGTTTGTTTAGTACTGGCTCCTAAGTCGACAACAAATTAGCGTAGAAAAAATACAACGTTAAGCCAAAGCGTGACACTATAAGGGTCTAAGAATGTTGCTTTCAGCGGCGTTGTGGGTTATAAAAAGTAGCCGGGCAGAAAGTTTCCGAGAGACATTATAAATTTACGACAGAATTCTGACAGACAACAGCACATTTCCGACAGAGAAGATCACGAATGCTCAAAATTTTAATGTCCCTTACATTTTCCTAAATAAGGGTTTAGCTCCAAATTTTGCATTTTTTTCGATCAACAAATTAGTTTTTCGATAAAAAAAGATTTTCCGATAATTTTCTGACAGCTCAAAATTTTGAAAGTTGCCCATCCTTCTTATTATCCCTCCCCGACCATGACGCCACTTTTTGTTGTGATTAGTTCGAAGTATATGGAGCTCGATATGAAAACGCATGTGTTTTGATACAGACTTCATGACGATAACGCCGTGGTCGGTGGCTGCCGGTACGTCCACATTGTCCACACCCGTGCCAGCTCGACCCACCAGCTTCAGTTTTCCCGCCGCGCCGGCCGCAATCACATCCGCAGTCACCTTCGTCGCTGACCGCACGATCAGCCCGTCGTATTTCTAAACACAAATATTTATTTTAAAAAAAAACTGTAGTTTTACAGTGCTCTGTATTTCTAGACACAATCACACAAACACGGACACACGCAAGTATTAAGTGCGTACTTTAAGCTGTGTTTATGTTAAAACAAACAACATTTTAAAATATTTTTCTAAAATGTTTCGTGCTCTACGTACCGCGTCATGGTTGTGTAAAACAATTTAGTATATTTTATGCAACAAAGTTTGCGCTAAAGCATTTGCACGACTGCACACTGCTCAGAGATAGGAAATGGTTATACGTGTACAATCGAACGCTATACCATTCACCCTGGATTTTTAATTCGCTCGTGCGATGTAGGCTTATGGTGCTGTGCAAATGCGTTATTGATAGTATTTAAATATTCGTAAAGTCTACCGGAATTTCCGTCTTGAGTTGTTCCTTGGTGAGCTTGGTGTTCTTGACGACGTTGATGCCGCTGGAAACCAGTATGTCGATGCATTGTTGGTCGACATCGTCGCTGATCAGCACTGACTTCAGCTCGAAATCCATCACTGCCGCTGCTGCTATAATCGTCTTCGTCCGTCGTCAAGCCTGCAGCAGGTGCACACAAACGCTCAAGACTGCCACACGACTCCCACGACTTGGCGAAATCGTACTCGCTCTCTCTGTGTCTCTCGACCGAACTTCGTACTGCTAGAGTGTGCTCGGGAAACTACTCGCCTGGCGACCCACGGTCAAAGGTAACCTAAACCGAACGTTAAAGCGACCGATTGCCCCATATAAGCATACGTGCGAGCGGTGTTCTATAGAAATTGCCAGCAGTATAGGTCTACTGTGTGCAATACTGGTCCGTAATAAATTATAGCAGGCCGCCCGAATTGTTCACTGCATGCGCTCGCTGTCACGATCATGTGATGTCGCATGTTGGGCCACCGATAGATGATCAGTACATCAGAAATGAATACTACAAACCGTAAAAATATCAAACTAGGCCTATAAGCCTACAAATGTTGCACATCTAGATACTACCGGTTTCACGTGTTTATCAATTAGCAACTCACGCGAATAACGTTGAACATACCATATTTTTTTCAAGTTCGAATACAGCGGTAGGAAACTAGACAAACAGTATAGTAACTCGATTGTTGTAAATCTTATTTATCTTCGAACTTCAAATCTTCGGCAGCAATTTGCAACAACTGAAAATCGTATTCCATCAATCGAATTTCATACAAAGACCTATGCTTTTTTATTCGTGAACTGAAATAACTCAGACTGACCTAGTTTAACACAGTTGGTATAAAGCAGATCACTTTTCTTTAGTTATTCACAACTGGCATTCACGTAACAATCTATCCGTAAGTAAGTCAGTCAGTAAGTTTTTACTGTTCACTGTGCTTGGCAAAAAAATTCTTATAACGGAAAGTGCAGGCCTACCTGTAGGCTTTATGTTTAATGAAACTGTTCAGTTCGATAACCGTGATAGCTAGTAAAAGTTAAAATACTGTGCACACGTGTAGAATATACATGCTACCTGTAGAATGACTTCGGCTTCTTTAGGTTTATGGTATCTTCCGCGCAGTCGAATGGTTAAACGGTTAACAGCAGGCACGCTGCTCAAACAAGGTTCATGCCGCCTGCACAATGCGAGATCCAAGGCCGCAGCAGTCCATAAATTCGTCGACCTGGTTATTTTCCGGCACTGACTTTAATGTCAGCCGACGTGACGTCAATCTGCAGCGAAAATGCAGCAAGCATTTATTTGGTTCATTGAATATAATTTAATATCAGCACAGAGCTTGACAGAAGTGACTGAAAAAAGTGCGATACAACAGCAGCATAAACAATAATGTTTCAAAGTCAAGATGACAGAGGCACAGTGAGAGCTCTCCGAGCCGTTGCGTTTTAGGCCTATCTTGAGCAAATTTAATAAAGTTGGCAGCAAATCAATAAAGTCTGCAGTATTAGATTACTATAAACCTGAAGACATTTTTATATAAAGTTTCCTTAAGGGTCTAAACAAAGGGATGATGATAACAAACCATCTCGCGAGCCAAATGATTTTTTGTGCTAATTAACTTTTTGGATGAGCACAAATTGATCCAGAACTTTCTAAGGTACGTTACAGACAACTCGGACAATATGCCGAGTACTCGGCTGCTCGAAAAAGACTTAAATAAGTTTCATCCTGAAGAAGTTTAAACGGTTTGACTAGCATATAACTCTACTAACGAGTAAAAAGAATCGCTTCAGAAAAAAACAATCAACCACCCAACGAGTTCTTGTCAACGCTATGAGAGCGAAGACGTTCGAATGAGTGACTTGTAGAACGCCGGCCCTTTGAATAACGAGTAAGTGTAAGTGTGTAAGTGAATACGTTAGCGGCAGATCAAATGGACAGCGTCGACAGTTGTTGCTGCTATAGAGCGTTCTGCAACCTGCTGCTGCTGCTGCTGCTGTTGACGTCAATTTGCCTGCAGTCGCATCGGACGACAGTCGGCTCAGCATAGCAGTTTTGTACGACTCTGCATGCGTCAACTTTCCATGCTATACTAACCAGGTAAACTAAAGCGAAGTGATATAAGTGAATTTAATATTGGTTTGGCGTCGTCATTTCGTTGCTTCTAGTACAACACTTACTATTCTTGAGTTGTACAGGTGGTACGTTTGTAATGTTGTTATCCGAATTATTCTAACGATCTATGATTGTTTATTAGTTTCATCGAAACAAAAATAATTGCAATTATAAAATCCGAACTCTGCTGCGTCAAATAATTGTTACAACTCTGTCAAGAATTGCTGATACAAAGAATCATCATTTAATCTTTGTGTCCCAACACTGATTTCTGCGATAGCCTATGTGGAACAGAGAACTATAGCTGAGATTTCTTTCGTGGCAGTCATGCAGAAGCTATCACACGTAACCGGTAAAACAATTTTCTATGGTTACAAAAATAATCCATTGTAGTGTTTGACCCGAGGGGACATAAACAGAAACTGCGACTGTACACAAATTCGCTGAATTTTAATTTCAAAACCTCAAAAGTGTTTGCGCAGTCTGACCGCTATCTCGTTCACACGCATCAAGCTAATAAATTTTGATGCCATTTCATAACCATGTTTTAAGCCTGCCTACTTTTATCACATTTGGCAAAAAACTTAAGTTAATAGAGTTAAAATGCGTGAACAAGTTTCGTAATATTTATGTTTACGTATTGTAAACGTGTATAAAGTTAGAAACTAAGTTCAAAACGCATCGAAAAACAATCACAGATGCATTTGTTTCAAAGTTTTGATAGCATGTTATAATTGTTACAAAATTACGTAGAATGAACTCTAAAAACAAAATAATGTTTTGATGCATTACTGTACGCTACTGTAAAGTGTTTGTAAAGTGCGGGATATTTTTATTGTTGTTATGACAAAACCACTGTCGTATATAAAGGAATCCAGTATTCTGTTGTTTCAGTTTGTTTCACGGTTGACTTTTATACGGAACAACTAAAGGAACTTTTATGCACGATTATGTAGGTCCTAAATATGTTTAATTTTCGTATTTTTACATGTCTTAACTCAATCAAGTCGGTGTAGCGCTAATTGCAGACATCGGTAGACGGTGCCAAAACAACACAAGGCCGTTGAATGGTGCTAGTCTCTAACATTGTCCAAGAAGATTTGTTTTCAGTTTTTCTTAATCATCACGTTTAGCAATCGCTTAGAGCTAATAGCAGACAACGGGCCCATGGAACACCAAACTTCACTCGCAGTTTGGTTGGTGTTTGCTTTCTTGGCAACGGATGACGTCCTTTTCACACGTTGCAACGGCGCCGCGCTGAAAATTGAATTTAGACGATTTTTCTCGCCAGCATTCATCTTGCTGCCAGTCTCCGGGCGACGAATCATGAGCTAAGTTTAAACACGTATAGTCATCTATGCATCGTAGCTTATACTGAGGTGCAGTTGCAGCAGACGTTGCTAGGCAATAACGCGAGCCGTGTTATGACGCATTGGTGCACTCAACTGTAACTGGCTGATACAGAAGGAGCAGTAAGTGCATTTGACTCGGTCTTCATGGCATCGCTGCATTACGCCGCTAAAAATACGCCGCCATTTTCATGTTCTTACTCGTTCTGTAGGCATTCTGTCATACACACACATCCACAGCTGAGACAGTCTGGAAGAAGCAATAACTATGCCAGATGTGCACTGTAAGGCAGCCTCATGAGATACCAAAAACGTAGTAATAATATAGTCTAAAACGTCAACATTTGAAACACAAAATTGGTGACCACAGTTACATGTTGTAACTTCAGTTCTGATTATTGTTGGGTTGTTAGACTTTTCACGGCGTAACACTACAATTCCAAAGTATCCCATTCCGATACATAATTTTAGGCAGACCTCCTTCCGTCCGTCATTTTGATGTACATGTTAACAATGTTGCTACTTTTTCATTTTTTTTCTAATCAAAAATAGCAGAGACAATCCGAGACGTGTATCATGGTATCCGTCGAGCCCATTAGTATGATCGACGCAAATACGGTTCAGATACAGTTGTGGTCGACGAACATTCCGGCTTAGAAAATTTTGTTACGAGCGACACCTGATACCGGCGAGCTTGACGGTTGCTAACTCCACGGTTCCTCGTTCCCCCATGCTGTTAGCGGGTCACCAGTCAACGAGCCTTATGGGGTGTTTACACGATCAGCAAACGTCCAGCAATTCACGTGTATTTTAAATACATTTGCTGGAAGTTTGCTGGACGTTTGCTGGATCGTGTAAACACCCTATTAGTGGGTGATCTCTGCGGACACAGATCGGCAGCAGCGAATGCCCTGACGACACAGCCTGGGCGGGCGACCACACGACCGAGACGAAACGTGATGACACTACGTTAATGGTTAGTCAAGTTCACGCTTGGACCTCCAGCCTGTAACTGCAGCGATCGAATGTCCGTTCTTAAAACTTAATCTGATACGTACTTTTTAGCCGATCGTACTTAAGTAACGGTCGAGCTATTGGCATGGTTGTCGTCCGTCCGTCACGAATGTATTGTGGCTAAGCTTTTGGTCGTGAGGGAAAACTTTTTACACGAATAATTAGCCATGTGTGTTAAACACGGGCGTGCAAAATTTCAGTCATCTAGTGCAAGAGAAACATTTTCAGATTGGGGGCTAAAAGAAAGGTGTAGGAAATTCAATGAAAAACTGGCCATGTCTCGAAAACGGTGAGAAATACGGCCGAGGCTACTATTAATCACTAATAGGAAGTGGCATATATACGTCCTTTCAAACAAAATGAAAATCATCGACCTTGGATGACCCTGAAGGTCACTGACAACTAGTACGGTCGGCTATCCTAGCGACAGCTGGGTTTTTGTTGTACGTTCTCATCGCTTTGGACACGCTTCAAAATGCTTATAGACAAAGTGAAAGCTATCTACTTTAGATATTATATATAAAAAAAACTGCAAGCAATTCATTTAATGTTGTATAAGCGCTGATGTAAAACGGCTAAAATCAAAAAGTATAAGCACGAACTAATGTATTAAAAACTCAAATTTCAGAAAAGTGAACAATTTTGCTGCTTCCATTGAACGCACACTTTTAGGTTCAGGGGCTGTTTTTGACCCCTGTCAAGGGGCTTTACCCAAGACTCCTGTTATAGGCTTGCTCCACAACGTGTATCTTAGCCCCAAAATCACACAATTTTTGCATAATTTTTGGATTATATTATGTCATATCATATGCGGTGAAATAATGTAATATTTTTTTAAAAATGTAATTATATGATTAATATTAATATGATTAATGATTAATGTAGATTAATGTTAAATGTTAAATTAAAGTTTATTTTGGCTGTGTCAGTGGTGTCGGAGTATAGACGACGTCTAGCTTCAGCGCAAAATTCTAACCAGAACTCCGTGGAATGAAGCGAAAGTAGAAATCTGACGAGCTCAACATTATCATTCAGTTGTCAATCATTATGCTCTGACAATGATAAAAACAGAGTCGAGGCTTTTGTTCACGATGCTGTATTGGCTTCATCATCTTGAACACGGTTTGTCTCTGCCGGTTTACACAAGTGCATATGACAATAGGCTTACAAAAACATCGATTAATAACTTGCAGTAAATTGTAAAAAAAATTGTAGGGCTACAACTGCATTTTCGTCCTTATCTTAGAATAATCAGTTTTCAGATCAGTTAACTCCTAAGGGTAAAGTTGCATAACGTTGTAATAAACCTGTCCCAGAGCTACGGAACGTCACCTGCCGGGCATTATGGAATCGCACATTGTGCATTAAGATGCTTGGCATTAAGATGCAGCGACAGCGACGGCGGTCGATACTACTTGTCGATAGAATCGACGAGTTGTTAGCATCCAAAACACAGCAGTGAATACAGCTCCACTTTCTGTGTTACTGTTTGCACAGGCCGCATTTACATTTTGGTCGTTTGTTGATTCAAGACGATACGGAGAAAAGTTTTGGTTTTGAAAATTGTTCTGGTGGCTGTAAATTGAGCTACGACATGGGTTTGTGCTGTAACTATACCTCAGGTGGGTGCTCGTTGGTCGTAGCGGTATGAGTGACTGGCAAGTTCAGAGATCATGCTGGCATTGTCTGCTAGGTACCGGACAGCATAGGTCCGCTTATGATCGATCCGCTGTCATTAGTTCGACCGTCGACTCCACGACGTTTGCGAAGCAATGACAATGCCGGATTGCTAGCCCTGTGTCGCCTGCTTCGCCCATGTTGAAGGAATCGTAACAGCGTAATAGCTGTGAAACCACCTGGCCAACTCAGCTCGGCCATCCCTCCGTGGAAGGCAAAATGGCGTCTGTTTCCGTTACCACTAGGGCACAGACGATGAGTTTTGTGTAACAGTAAATTCGGTTACCAGGACTAATGGCTGGATCAGTCGGTTAAAGGCGCTGGCTAACGAAGCCGACCATCCAGCTGACTTGAATTGTGTGCTAGCATGTTTATTAATTGGGTTCAAAGCGCCGATTCAACGGACGAACGTCGTTCTATGCAAAATATTTTTTTCATAAAAATCCCATTTCCATAAAATTTTCATGCTGCTGTAGGCTGCGTGAAGTCGGCTGAGTCGGTAACCATGACAACCGGAAGTCACTTGATGTCGGTGGATGTCGGCGACTCGGTGCAACTAGACTGTGAGTTCACGGCTGAGCGGTTTAATTTGTTTGATAACCCGGTGTTGTGGCGCAAAACGCAGAATGGAAAGAATTCCGAGCGCACGCAGCTCAACATGATGGGAAACCTGCTGAAACCGTTTGTCAGTGAACGACGCTTTCGAGTCGACTTCATACCTAAACCACCTCACTACACTCTCGGGCTTCAGATTGACGGTCAGCCGTTCAGCGTTCCACACGCTATTGCTGTTGCGCTTTTTCTCGAATCATAATCTCCATAGAAATCTGGCAGCATTCGGACTGACTTCACGGATCTTTAAACTGTTCACGGATTTTTTTGTTTGCGGTTTTTATGTTAGTTTTTACGCGCGAAAGCAGCTACTGCTTTCAGCGCGTCTTAGCCATCGCAATTTTGTCTGTCTGTCTGTCTGTCCGTCTGTCACACGGGTGGATCAGTCAAAAACGGTGCAAGCTAGGCTAGGATCATCAAATCTTCACCGTCGGGTGCCTGGAAGACTCTAGTTTCACGAACCGTAAACCTTTTCCATAAATTCGAAGGGGCTCATTTTGAACGAGGGCGCTAAATGAGAGGGGGGTAGGCAAAATTTGCGATTTTTGGCCAATGACTCGCTGTATCTCAGTAACGGTGCGAGATAAGGCCTAGGTTACTATTAATCACTAATAGGAAATCGTATACTGGCTTTCGATTGGCGCCGAATTCAATGATCTTGAATGACCTTGAACGCCAAAATAGGGGGTTTAATGGATTTTTTTGACGATTTCGTGCTGCGACACAAGTCTATATCATTCACAAGGTGGCGCTACGCTACTATCGTTATGCGATCCAGATAGAGAATTTGGTATTTGTATATTAACTTAGCGTGAACTGGAACTGCTATAGGCTTTCGCGCGTCTCGTAAGCATTACTCAAATTTCTTGTTTCTTTCACTTGTCGTTTTTGAAAGTTTTTTTTGCGATCCCATGCTCCTGTCACTTCTAAACCCTGCCTGTATTTGTTGTTTTAAAATTATTTTTATCCCACCAGTGTAAAGCGTAATAGCTGTATTTCTGTAATTTTAGCTGCGTTTAAGACTGATTTATTTCTCGTAGTTTACGCGGTAGATTAATATATCATACATTCTGTATACAAAAGACTTACTTAAAGATCGCATGTAATTTGAAAGCATATAAACAGTTAGAACATCATTAATTGTTATTAATTAGTTTTATTTTTAGACTCAGTTGTGGCCTTTGTTATTGGCTTTTTGTCTTGGTTTTGTGTGTCTTTTAATCATTCTGTATTATTACCTGTTGTAGTACGATACAGTGAGGAAATGGTGCATAACATATATGCGAACAAATGGCAATAGTCAGCTTAAGCCTTGTTCATAGCGACCGACTCAAGTCAACACTACCAGTCGAATTGACTTGAGTTGAGTTGAGTCGGTCGCTATGAACAAGGCTTTAAAGATAGCGGACGAGCTGTCCTGATAATCCACCGTGGCGTTGACGAAGCTCGCCGTCATCTGACGCCTACTTAGGCCTACACGAAGTTAACGAAAATGGACTGAAAAGATCGATGAAGGAAATCCGGCAAAAAGTTACAAGTTGCGTGAATGCAGCAATGTATCATTGGAGTGTGTCTGACTGGACGTGTGTGGTCGTGTGGGTGCAGATGTGTCAGTTGAAGACGTCGGCAACTACACGTGCGAAGTTCACGGACCACACAACGCGCTGCTAGCAAGCGTCACACACAGCGTCCACGTCACAGGTCTTAATCATTCCTGTACTCTCTGTCGCTGTGCCTTGGTACTGTTTGAAAACTGAGTTAACAATACCGGCGTAGTGGCACAACGGCATGTGCGTAAGGTAATGACGCTGTATTTAGTCTACGTATCTTAAACGTACGTAAAACCCTTCAATCATAAGACCCATAGGGCGGCGCTGATCTCCGTTTCCTTAGTCCTTAGCCAGACGCTAGTTTACACTGCAAGACCACGTATACGGGGCTGGTGCATCGTGCGCGGTCACAATCAATGTGATAATTATTCGCTTGTGTTGCTATTTTTATTATCGCGGATACAATGATGCATTACAGTACAGTTTTGCCGACTTGGTATTATATGTCGCCAGAGCTTGGTGAATTATGCAGTGCAAATACAGTGGACCATTATTGTTATAAACGTCTATAAATGTTTTACATTTTAAAATAAAGTTTTAAGCATTTCTAAAACAGTATTTTGACATTTATTATGTCTACGGTGGACAATGGTCAGTGTCTGACAGTTCGATGTCCGGCGTGACTAAACTCAGGTTACGTGGAAAGCATTCTGCTGACGAACGGCAACCGGAAGTTCCGTGTTGCGTCATTTTCGACGATGACGTCATCAGATCCGGGTACTTCTGGTCGGACGGCCGACGACAACGATCATGACGACGATGTTACCGTTCAGAGGCGAAATCTGGTCTACACAGACGGTCAGCCAGGCACCTAGCGTCTAAGCACACACACTTTCGATACTTTCCTGAGAGTCTTCCTTAGAAGTTTTTCTAAGATGTTTTTGGAGAATGAGCATTCTTTCCTAAGTATTTCCTAAGATAATAAATGTTTCTAAGAAGTTTCTACTCTGTGGCGCGTTTGGTCTCGGCGGACGGTCAGCCAGGCACGTTGCGCTGCGTAGCTGTTGCCGTAGCGTCTGCACCGCGCCTCGAAGTTTTTGTCGGTCGGCGCAGTGTGACGAGGGCACAACGTGCGATGCAGACGGTGTCGACCGCGGGCCAGCGTGGAATGAGGTTGCTGCGATACCGCGTCGAGTTGGTGAGACATGACTTCCGGCCGCGCGTCGTGGATGCCGGACGACAACTGACGTGTCGCGCGTACCTCCAAGACGACCATGCTGCTAACTCAACCACCGCCAAACTCATCGTGCGACGTACGCTATGGCCAATTTACACCCACGACGCAACTCAACCCAACAGTTGAGTTCAGTCGCGTCGGCGTCGTAGGTGTGAACTGGCCATTAGTTACACACAAAAGTAATAACGCTCACTCGCTCGTGTTATGATCAATGACTAAACGGTATAGCTTTACGTGGGAAACCAATCTCAGATCTACGGAGCGTCGTCTGCTGTATGTGATCACGCGGATTCACACTTGCCCCGTCATGACTCTGGCCAGAAAGACCGGTGCTCAGTTTACTTGCCCCGCATTTTGACGCATATCAGTATACGCAGAAGCCGAAGCTAATTGATTCGGACGTAATTCTGACGTCATTGTGACGTCATTGTCATGGCGTTTGTCGTTCAGTCTGAGTCTCGCATGCGGTAAGCAACATGAGCAAGTGGAGTGCGTTGAGAGATGGCACAGCGCTCGGTAGGCCTACCCTATGTACGGCTAGGCAGTGCAATTCAATTACATCACTGACTGGTGCAGCGAAGATCATTATTGTGCTGGCTGCTGAAGCTGTGCAATAAAGCTGCGTTGAATTTACACGAATCGACGGCGATTACGTTTCTCGATTACCAACCATTTTTATTCGCAACGCTGCTCTTCGCAGCCGGCGCGATGGTGCACGCATTAAGCAGTAGGTTTACCGTATATTGACCGTTGAATTCTCATTAAAATATAACGAAAATACAATTGTATCTAGAAGAGATATGGCAATGGCAAAAAAATCTTCAATCCTATCCTGAATGCGGATACTGATCCGGATCACCACTTAACTCTAGTTACATGTATGTATGTCTGTGACGTATACAGACGGGCCGGTGATCGAGTGTGGGTCGACGTCTGCGTACGTCAATGATTTCAGCGTGTTCCTGCGCTGTGAGGTGCGAGCTCGACCGCCGCTCACCTCCATCTACTGGCTCATCGACGACAACAACACCGTCGTCATGGACAACAAATCTGTCGGAGATTATTGGAGCATCGACATGGTGAGAAAGACCTAACAATTCCCGTGTTTCTGTTTTTTTTTTAAAATGAGGATTGGATTTAGCAAAACGTATAAAGACACAAAGAAACTGGAAGCACAACAATATATTTTTAACTCTTAGTGGACTGCGGATGCCACCAACATCGTGACAGCAGTCAGTTAGGTATCGCTAGACTACGTCTGCGGTAAACTAAAATTAAACTAAAACAAAATCGCATGTAATGCACCCATGCTCTTAAATCGTGTAATGAAGGCAGTAGTAAATCTTTTATTTGGTATGATAATATGATATGATATGAGTAAAGCTAAAACTTAAAACTTTGTTTCAGTTTTGTCGCGCATGCAGGCGTCGCCTTCGAGTAGGCCTAATGCTCGTTCAGCAACTCTCTCCATTTGCGTCTATTGCATCGGACTTTATTGGCCGATTTTAACTGAGCTTACAATCCGTGGAAATTAAAAGACCTCTCACAAATGTGGCAAATAACATTGCAGATTTTACAGATAGTGGGCCTATTGAATTGTTTTGAAAATAGTGCGATTTCTACGACAGTGCCATTTTGCCCGTTTTGCGTAGATGTTGTAGCTTAATTCGTTAGATGTCAGCACTCAGCACTATAGCTGTCAACTCTGCAGTGGCGGCACCAGCTTTTTATGAGTGGGGAGGCCAAGGGGGCCACACTTTTTTCATTTCGTATTCCAACCCTCCCCCTTCCCCGAACGCGTCGAACAGCGCGGCCAGACGAGCAGCGTCAGCGTCGGCGGCGTCGTCGACATGAATGTTGATGTCTCCACCGACGATGACAGGTCCACTCTGCAGCACCAGCGACTCTAGTACCGTCGTCAGCTCGTCGAAGAAGGCGCTGGTCACTCGGGCAGACCTGGGTCGGTATATCGTCAGCAGAGTAACAGACTCTTCATCGGCCGACAGGCGCACACATAGTCCCTCGAATGTCGACAGCGGCGGCAGGTCAACCTTGGTGCGTGTGAACCGACGCCGGTGGAACACAACGATACCGCCGTGGCCCGAGTCAGTCTCGCGAATGGCGTCGACGGCAGTGTAGCCCGGCGGCGCCGACAAGCGTAAACTCGCGTCGTCGCTACAGTGATGCCACGTCTCCGTCATAGCCAGAACATCAAGACGTCGGTCGTCGATCGTTTCATGGATGGTGACTGTTTTCTTCGTCAGAGACTGAGCGTTCAGCCATCCTACACGCCATGCCAAACGAACATACCGCTGGATGCTGTAGCACATTGGCTAGTTGTCTGCCAAAAACTGCTGCCGTCCGAGTGATAAAATCAGTAAAAAAAACTCAAAAACGTCCTGCGAAATAGCTGCCGTGACAACACGCTAAAGGCGCAATCAACAATGCGGTGATGCGGGGTGAAGTTGTCGGAAGTTGAATCTGCAAACACTGTAGGCTATAGATTATGTTGCAAATGACAGCGTATAATTATGTAGCCCATTCGTATACGAATACTCAGTCTCAGCAGCTTATGTAAGAAGTCGCAGTGCGGTAGTAGAAATGAGACCGTCGATTGTTACTGTGCGGTTTGCAGAAACACACGAACGGCGTGATGGAGACGCAACTGTACATGCGGCGTGCGACTCCAGACAGATTTCGGACGTACCAAGTGGTCGCACAGAACGACATTGCAACCCGGCGCCAGGCTGTGCGACTCTCGCAAAGTACGAGGGGAGTTCAATAAATTCTAGGACTACATCCTTAATAC
>Ga0209671_1000516_pt1 | contig 26120 bp, 15 predicted proteins | sample WorMetHERISLAND2_2_FD_187401 | JGI IMG/M metagenome (GOLD analysis project Ga0209671, IMG submission 187401) | Marine gutless worms symbiont microbial communities from Max Planck institute for Marine Microbiology, Germany - Olavius geniculatus... | ecosystem: Host-associated > Annelida >...
TTCCACCTGTTCGTCTGTACCGTCTGACGTGGGTGCATATACTTGAACGACAGACATGTTAAACGGTCGTGCCTGGAATCTTGCAACCATAACCCTGTCACTTACTGGTTTATAACCAAGTAGTGCTTGCTAGCATCAAATCGCAACAACTAAATGTATGCCTACGACTCGTAGTCTCAACGGATTAGGCAAACTCTTACGTTTAAAGCTAGAATAACTGATGAAGCAGTGAGCAGATTGAAACTTCAAAAATAAGAACATAAGCGATATTTGTAATAACCAGTTATCAAAATTGAGTTTACATTTTTATCCATCACACCGCGAACTCGCAAGAGTGCCACGACCTAAGTATTTTTACTTATCTGAACTGAAAAAAGCTCATTATTTTCTAAGCTGCAATTTAAATCATTTTTAGTTTGACGATGTTTGTTCTTGACGCGCTACATCTATGCTGTACGGCATCCTTGGCATCGTTGTCGTCTGTCCGTCTTTTCGTCTGCCTGTCTGTAGGTAACGGATGTACCCTAGCTAACGCACAGGTCTAAGGAAAAACATTTTACACGAATAATTAGTTTTTTTGTCAAGGCTGTCTGCGTCCAAAATTCGGAGGAACGTTTCCAAATTTGGAGTTAAGTGGAGGGGTAGAAAAAATTTGCGTTTTTAACGGAAAAATGGCAGTATCTCAAAAACGGTGAGAAATATGGCCAAGGTTACTATTAATCACTATCGCATACGCTCTTCCAGATGAGATAAAAAAAGTCATCGACCTCGGATGACCTTAAACGTCAGTACTGCGACAGGAACTGCTATCGGTTGTAGCGCGTCTTTCCTAGCAACAGCTAGGCTTCTTGTTTAACTTACTCAACGTAGCACGTCTTAGACCATTGGAAAGACGTTCTGTTATTTTAAATAAATCGTAATTTCGTCAAGAGGTTGGATTAACTAACGATAAACGTTGTTTGATTTTACGTATAGAATACACGAGGCGATCGTCGCGGCGACGATCGCCCCGTGTGTTCACTACATTACAATCTAGGCCTACATGTGGAGAAACAGCGGGGTTTCAAAAGCATAATGAAAAATGCTTTTAATTTAACATTTAAACGGTGCATAATAAACGACAAATGTTAAAATTGTTAAAACAGTATAATGCTGCGTTTTGCAGTTTATATGGCATTATAGTAAGTTAAGAGGGGCGTCACTTTTCGGCCCACGTGTTAGACTATATTGTAAAATAAAGTGATCAAATTGTGATTTTTGTATGCTCGTGTGTCTAATGTTCTTTTCAGTTACAATGTAAAAGCACGGTGGAGTCGTAGATGCATCAAAAACGCCGATGACTGAGTGCGTTAAGTTAATTTAACTCGATTTTATTATCGCTTTGTTAAATCTGTTATCGAATTGCATGCAGCTGTTGTTGTTGTAAACAAATAACAACAAAAATTTGAGCTAATGCTCACGAGACGCGCGAAAGCCTATAGCAGTTCATGTTCGCAAACTGTCAATCTATCTCCAGTCATTTCGTCGCAGTTCATTCTTGGACTGTGCACTGCAGCCGAAGATCGCAAAAATCAATTTTTAAAAACCCTTATTTTGGAAGCTCAGGGTCTTTCAAAGTCATCGATGTTGATACGACTGAAAAGCTCGTCACTAGTGCTTGTTGTGACAGGGTACCGCTTTTTGATGCCCTCATGCGCAGGTTTCTTTGAACCTAGAAAATCGAGACTTAGACCGTCGAAATTTACGTTCAATTTTGAAAATTTCGTATGCAGCTTCTCCATGTCTATCTCAATAGATTTCGGCGCAATTCGCTTTAAAAATGTGTCTCGCAGCCCGAAATCGCTAAAAATCCATAAAAACCTTTATTTTGGCGTTCAAGGTCATCCAAGGTCATTGAATTCGTTGGCAATCAAGAGCGAGTGTACGACTTCCTATTAGTGATTAATACTAACCTAGACCCTATCTCGCACCGTTATTGAAATACTGCGACTTATTGGCTAAAAATCGCAAATTTTTCCTACCCCTATCTTATTTAGCACCCTTGTTCGGGTGACCCTTTATGAATTTATGGAAAAGCTTTACGGTTCCTGAAACTAGAGTTTTCCAGGCAACCGACGGCAAAAGTTTGATGATCCTAGTTTGCACCGTTTTTGACTGATTTACCCGTGTGATACACGAACGGACGGACAGAATTGCGATAGCTAAGACGCGCTAAAGCAGTAGCTGCTTTCGCGCGTAATAAAAAGTCTTGCGAAGTAATGGCAGAACAACAGGTACAAATATTTGATATATGGGCCTTTTAAGCTGCATGAAGAAACATTTCTTGTTAAAGCGCTTTAAGCTAATCTATAATATTCTGTGCGTTTATTTTTTGCTAGACGAGAAATTCCATAAAAAGACAAAATGCTGCTGACAAAGAAGTATTCTGTAACATAGACCACGGTAAACACTAAACACAATAAATAGGCTATGGCATTTTGTCTATAGCGTGTCACGCGACTTGCACAAAATTAAATCGGGTGTTCTTTGTCAATCTAAATCAGTGGATATCATTTTACACATCGCTCAATCACGCAAAGGCTTTCAAGTTAGGCCTAGTTGAAAATGCTACGCTAAATTATCTCAGCAATTTTACCTTCTTCGTCACGCAGTTAACACGAAATGCTGACAGTATCGGTACATGCGGCGCCGATGCCATGCAACACAGCCAAGTTCTTCAACCGTACCTCGGTAACATACTTTCTTGGAATTGTACTTTTAAGACGTATGCAACAAATGGCATCTGCGTTAAAGAGCATTAGGGCCTAATGGCTTTTTGATGCCATGTAAGTTCATTCATTCATTCATTCGAATTACTCGGCGTGTAAAATGTGCTGCGACCTTGATGACTCTGCCAGGACCAGCTCTCATCAATCAGCGCTTCCGAGATTAAAAAAGAACAAAACCGAAAGGGACAAAGAAAGAGAAGGAAGATAAAATGATGAGCATGTCATAAACGTTCTTTCGATCATATTAGACTTACATATAAGCGTAAGGCCTACGTTCTTAACGTTTATGAAGCAGGACAAGATGTGACTTTAAATAGAATCTAGCTGCTTTAAATCCGCTATTACACCGTGTCCGGAAAAAAGAGTCTACAGTTTTTCCTAGATAACGTAAACAAATTGGAACATTTTTTTTTACAATTTTAGCATATATTATACCAACGTTACGTTTTACTAAAGACATCCTTTAAAATTTATTTATCACATTGCGAATGTAATTATGACGTCATTGCAAAATGCCGTTTTCGCAGAAGGTGCCATCTAAATAAGCCTTAACAGTACGAAAAAAACAGGACAATTGTCAAACAAAATTGCAATGAAAAAACGTGATAAATTGCAATCATAGAAAAAATACTTTGCCAATTTTTTTTAGCCTAGTTGTGCTTTTTGCCATGTCAAACGTGGTTGTTGCGTGCACTACGGGAACGTCGTTGTGCAGCAGCCGTTATCAGCGGGCAGCGTCATCTCTGCAGCATGCTTTAGCGTCGCGATAGGCTTCGTGCGCATTTTGAATAAACATTTTTTACTCCAGATTTGGTTAATAGCAAGTTTTGTTACTATTGCTGACAACTCAAGCAGCTACCAGCTAAAAAACTATTTTCTGTATTTTTTATTTTAATTTTGTGTAAAGTTAAGTAAAAATACGAAAAGTGTTTTATTTTTCACGGTAAAGTGGCGTCACTAAAGCCGATGTCGACTATATCAGTACACTGCATGTCAGTTCCACATTACTTTTTTAATGTTACCTACAGGCTACCGAAAATTATAAACGGGCGTTTAAATTTGTTGAAGTTATTATTCTGGAACATTGATATCTTTTTCACTAGAAGTACGGTAGAAACAGCACATTCGATGACGTCATAATAACATCAGCACTATGATATCGCAATATCTAAGGAGAAAATTTACTAACTTCTTAATAAAATGGATCTTCTCGACAGCACGTGCCAAAAATTATGAAAATATGTTTAAGTTTGCCAAAAATATATAACAAAATATCATAGACTCTTTTTTCCGGACACGGTGTAGGCTATATATTATAATCTTTAAGTACAATGAGCAGATATTTTTGCGTGGGTATTTTTTGACCAATCGTGTAGTATGCCTATAGCCCAAATGTAGGTAATACACCTACGATGAACTGACGACGATGATATACGAGTTTACCGTGGCGGCGCGTTGGCTACATCTGTGCGAGTGCGACAACTGAGCGAAACCGCCTATTTATAGTCTGCATGACTATACGCGCGACATCATAGCATATGCTAAGCGGCTCTTAGCTATCGTAAAGGCATCCGTCTGTCTGTCTGTCCGTCCGTCCGTCCGTCCGTGACACGCTGGACCGGAGTCCTATCAAAACGACGCATGCTCGGATCACAATATCTTCACTGTGGGCTGCCTCAAAATGACAAAATTTCGTGCAACTGCAAGGTCATGAGTTTCTCTTCGAACGGGGACGTCAAAGAGCGGTACCCCTTAAGAAGTCGTTATTGACTATAAATGACTTGCCTAGCGTGAAAAACGTTGCAGTTAGGCACAACTAAACTGCTTGTACTGCTGACGAGTGACGATATTGAGCTTTGCATGGGCACCGACATCGATTATCTTGAGCCACCTTGAAGCCCAAAAAAGATTTTATTAATTTTTTGGCGAAATTAGGCTGCGGCGCCCACTTCAAAAGTGAATAGTGCCGAAATTAATGGAGATAAACCAAAACAATCTGCGAATTGAAGGTTAATTTTAGCAGTTCAAGTTTTGGCCCCCATGTCCAATAAGAGTCCACCGTGCAGGGGCGTCAAATTTGGGTACCCATTTAAAATGCGCTATATATTTCTCCTAAAATATTATCCACTTATTTGCACGAAAAGTGAAAAGGGTTGCACAGTCTTGCCGCTTGCCGTAAAAGCACTAGTTGACGAGTTTTCCTCGGGGTTAGCCCTAACAACATCTATGACCTTGAATCAACCTAGAAATTGAAATTTTTTCGCGAGTTTAGCCTGGGACACATATTGTAAAAGTGAATTGCAGCGAAATGAAGCCTACTAGAGATAAACCTAAAATGTCGATCATACGGCGCGTGACTGTTTGGACTATCTGTGTTTTGTATTAGCGTTTTATTCTTTGTTTTTAAAATATTTTTTGGTGTTTTTTATGTATTTTTGTTGTATTGTACCGTGTTCTTGCAGTGCAGTTTGCACTTATAGGTACCACGTTAATCAGTTCGTGATGATGACGATGACGTTGACGATGAACCTGCGTATGAAATTTTCAGCACAGAACGTAAATTTTAGCAGCCTTAAGTTTTGACCCCTTACGTTTAAGGAATTTTCTCTTCGGGGGCGTCAAATGGGTACCCCTATACAAAACGTATTATTATTTTACTGCATGTTATACATTAATTCCCCAGGTGGCAGCACCGATGCAGTCGCGCGTCACGTGAGCTTTGCTCAGACTACTTGTAGGCCTACATCAACGCGTTAGGCCTATTCAGCAACTTATGCTAAGTTTTAGCAAATACGCATTTGGGTTTACCGGTAGTGAACATGATATGCTGCTACAGCATATTTATCTACACCGTGTCTCAGAAAAAAAAGTCAAAATTGTTTTTGTCATAAATTTGTCAAATTTTTACTAACTTCAATAATGTTTGGCATGCTAATGGCTAAGACGACGAAATTATGTAAGGTGCACTCATTTTCCACTTCACCTAATTTACGTCAATGCACTACCATGAAACATAGATGCTCCAAATTGTTGCATAATGCTGAATGCTGAGTTGTTGTTTCAAGTAAACGCTGTAACGAGTTAATTGGGCACAAAATACACTAAAATGTAAATTATTTAACAGAATTATAAGTTTGTTAAGCAACTCGTTTGCAAATTAGAATTTATGCCAAAGTGTGCTCCGCATAGGCCTACAAAGACGCAATGGCTTAGATGCAACGCCAATGGCTGATAGCAGAATCAACGATCGACTGATTCAAATGCATTCACTCATCGATTAGACGTGTTTTAAGCTCATCAGCCAACTATATTTTGTTGTTTGCTGTTTTCAGCATAAAATATTTAATACCTCAAAATTATTAGGCCTAAATCACGTCGCACCCTCTGTCGAATTAATGATGCAAAGGTGAGCTATCTGAGGCAACACAGGAATCGCCGCGTAATGCAACAATTTGGAATTTTGGAGCATCTGTGTTTCACTCGGTAGTGCGTGGACATAAATTAGGAGAGATGGTAAATAAGTGCACCGTAGCCTACATAATATCGTTTTGGCCATCTTTTTGCCAAAAATTATCAAAGTTGGTGGAAATTTGACAAAGTTATGTCAAAAAATTGACTGTTTTTTAGACACGGTGTATAGGCCTATTCTATGCGCCATTTCCTATTCCTAAGCGGCAATTTGTGAAACCAGAATGGATAATCACAGTCGATGGCTACTAGAAATCCTAGGTCTACGTCAGCTCCGAATTCCGATCCAAGAATGAGACAGCCATACAGTCAACTCGGACGTGTCGTCGGTAGTATATACAGCGACCCCCAGTCGTTCCAGTACTCTCATTTCAAATTGGTTCAAAACAGTTTATCTATTTTTACGTGTTAATAGATTAAAACAGATTAGGCCTATGGCTTTTCACCCCTTTGCCATATCGCCTCATGGCTGATTCTCCATTCTCCACTGGACAGTGGTTCGTTCTCAACATGGCTCGTTCGCCCCACATCTTCTGTCAGCTTCCCTGCCACTGCCAATTTCCCACTAAACTCGATCTTGAATCAGCGATGCCACAGTGACTGTGCTGTCATCTAGCGGAATGTTTGCTTGCTTACTATTTCCGGTTCGTATACGGCCATTAGCGAGAAACAGAAGGGTTAGATCACCAAATATTTTCAACACTTGTGAGTTTCACATTGTGAATAGTTCACTTGCTGCTTTGAATTTAGCACTTTAAAACTTTATTTTCTCTTCAGGTCGTATTTTAGTATCCGTCATGTTGTTGCCTTGGTTATTCGCCTGTTTCGACTAGTATGTCGCCGCGCAATTGCGAATAGGCGGATAATAGCGGACCGCAAAAAGGACGTTCAAATAAGAAAACTGATGAGCCAGGAGAGGAATATCACACTGGAAAATGTGGGATTGAGAAACGCCAGCAATTTTGAGTAAAGTTGTGTCAGCGTTTTCAGCGTTTTACAGATTTTATTTGTTTTTACTGGCTGTCAGGCGAATAAGACTTCATCATATTTTAGTACCAGTTCTACTGTTACATCGCTGTTTTTTTCTCTCAGATAGCTGGAACTTTTATACCCAGTTTCATAGGTGGAACTTCGTTGGTTGGTAAAAGGTTATTAACCTGTCCTCAAATTTTAGTGATTCAAAAAGCGTTTTTGCAGAGATTTACATCTTGTGAGTTGTTATCTGTAATAAAATTGTTGGGTTTCTTGTTATTTTTTTGTTAAGAGATTTTTTACAGTAAAACAGCAAGAATTGGCAAGACGTGGCATTATGCCTTTTGATAGCCAATGCGACGTCATGTATAATTTTAGAAAAATTATGTTCCATGTAACGTATTAAACGGAGAAGGTGTACTTTGCGGAATGTGGAATTTTCGGAAGGTATATTTTGCGGAATGAAAATTTGTGGAAAATGATGCGTTGTTGTTGGGTTTTGTTGTAGTTTGTGGCCACCGGCTTAAGATAGTATTATATATTAAGCTAATTTGCAGCATTGTTTTGGTAGGCCTACGTTACGTTGATTTAATATTAGGCCTTCGCTAACTATGTGACCCATGTTTTTTAGACAGCCGTTTTAGCAATAATGTTCTTATAATGAAAGTATTTCTTACAAAGTATAGAAAGTTAACTCCTAATAGCGTCAGGCTTACAAAAATGCCTAATGTAATGCGCAAAGTCTTTTTCAGTTAACATATGAGTTAGCTTCTATCAGACTTTGTCTAAATACCATCCAGGATTTAATGGAGTCGTTTTAATCGATTAATATGGAAAAAGTAGTCAAATATAATTTATTCAATTGCTACGAAATGTTTTTTAGTCAGTCCAAACAACACACAGATGGCTGAAAATCAAACTGATTGTTGTTATCTTTCCCAAACTAATATGAAATAGAAAAAAGGGTGGCGTTCAGTTTTCGTTAGTGTAGGAAGTAGGCCAAGGGGATAACTGGTTCAAGAGTTAGGTTAAATAGGCCTACGTCGACATGTGATTACTGAGTCGTTTTGAGACTTAAATGTGAGCCTAAACCTACGTTAAGTTGATGATTTTACTTCATTTGAATTTTGCGGAATGCAGGATGCAGAAAAACTCTGAGGTGTAATTTGTGGAACGTTTCACATCGAAAATTCCACAATATACACCTTCCGAAAATTTCCGGATTCCGCAAAGTACACTTTCCCAATTAAACGTACGTTTTTGATGGTTTGGCGTTGCAGTAATTGATTTTATCATTTTAACTTAGCATCGTTTGAGTTTTTATGCAAGCAAAACAGAATTCTATGGTTCAGAAACATGGACATTGAAAAGGCGTGAAGAAGAACGTTTGAAGAGAACCAAAATGAGAATGCTAAGATGGATTCTCGGCCTCACGTTGAGAGACAAGAAAAGGAATGACGATATTCGTCGCATCCTCGGAGTAGCGTGCATCACAGACAAAGTACGGGAGGCCAGGTTGAGATGGTTTGGGCATGTACAATGCTGAGAAGAGGAGGATTGTCTCAGGAGAATCTTGGAGGCAGAGGTACATGGACAACGGAGTAGGGGAAGACAGAGAAACAGGTGGATCAACGTCATGAAGTACAACATGGAGGACTTGCGGGTCGACCTGATGGACGTTGAGAATAGAGCCGAGTGGAGACGGAGAACCCGTTTGGCTGACTCCTCACCCAAGGGATCTAAACCAGCCTGAAGGAGAGAGAGAGAGAGGGTGTTGGTGAGGGTTAGGGACCAACCGAATTCACGGAAAAAAATGCATGATTTCACGGCAGAATTTTTAAAATGTGTCAAATGTCACGGAAAATTCACGGATAGAGTTTCGCAAATTCACGGGCCCCACAGACGTTATTTTGAGGTGCTGCGCTATTGCAAACAAAGAAATTTCAGAACAACGAATATTTACTACACTCAAGACTCAAGACAGTCAATGTCAACTACTTAGTGCTGAAGTGCGACACGTAGCAAACAGCAACATCCGTACAAAAGCTGCTGATAAAACTCTGGAATTGTCATAAATTAAACTAAAAGTGCTAAAATTCACGAAAAATCACGGATTTCACGAAAGTCGGCGTTTTCACGGAAGAAGGACAATTTCACGGAAAGTGTCACGGCCGTGAAATCGTGAATTAAGTTGGTCCCTAGTGAGGGTTAGAGTTAGTGAAAATGCATGTTGTCGGATTATAGACAACCATATTGGCATCCCAAAAATAAAAATAACGTGGAATATTTGCTCCCGTGAGCAATGTCATCTAACTTTTTCATGGCTTGTACAGAGAACTGTTTCCAGCATAGATGTACAGCCATTTTTACTTGACTATAAAACTTGCCACCAAAAAACTTCACAAGTTATTTGATTATGTTTTAAGTTTTTGAAACATGTAAAATTATTAATTTGCAAATTTGCATTAACTTGATAATGATGCTACCGGGGTGGCCACACTGCCTCGAAAGTTCTTGAGAGTCCTTGAAATTTTTTTCTCCATTTTTCCAGGACATGGAAAGACCTTGAAAAGACTATAGGGCCTTGAAAGTTTTGGAATTTGAAGTAGCAGGTCCTTGAAAGTCCTTGAAGTTCAAATAATCACAGGCTGAGAATTATACAGACTTTACCCCTCAAAATGTTGGAAGTTTTTAAAGTTAATGTGACAGTTTTGTGTATAACAGTTCAAATTTTTTTTAATTTGCATCTCCACCTTTAAATATCTTCTGCCGCTCTTGTTTCTAGTGTGGTAAGTTGGTAAAGCATTGCTGGAATAAGTATGGAAAATGTACTTGAAAGTCCTTGAAAGATCCTTGAATTTTTCCCCCAAAATTGTGGCCACATTAACATAAATTTATTTTGGTGATGTTTAATTGGTTAACACTTAATAAAAGTATATTAATTTTTTTGCTGATGTATATAATCAAATTCTGATGTCAACATAGGCCTACATAAGGAGTAGAGTAATAATCAATGTTACAGAACGAAAGTTTTATGCTAATTTCACTCTTGGGAATGAAATTTGCAGGGAACGAACATTCTACCTATGTAACTTTCTTTACCGAGTACGAAAATTCTTGGGTACAAAAGTTCCATAAATCCTCTGTAACACTACTATTTACCATTGTTACTTGCTGTCATGATAACCAGATGATAGTAAAACTCATCTATGAAGTTTCATTGTCTGAGAAAACATTCAGTAATGTAATTTAGCTGTTTGGATGGCATACTATAATATTCATATGAAAGAAGCTATAATTAAGCTAATTGTTACTAGTGAGTAATTTGCATAAGGCAGTACTAATTAGCTCTATTACAATATACATATGTTGATTGGTGACTGTTGAGTGTGTTGTTTTTGTTTCAGGTTTCGTCATTAGATTTTAAAGAGTGCTGAAGACATGTCTAGTGTTGAGGATCTAGCTGAGGTGGCTGCAGTTCCAACTTTCTATGTGTGCAAGTTAATTTGATTGAGCAGAGCTTGCGACAAAGAATTGTTTATTTGGTCATGTTTGTACACTAGTTTTAGTGACTATTTTTCACGTAGGCTTAAATCATAATATGGTTTTAGTTCGTTGCCATTTGATTTTTGTTAGACCTATTTGTCTTCAATTTGTTAACGTGTATTTCTTTTCCCGTGTCAGGACAGCTGAGAAAAACTTGTTATATGAGTATATAAAAATATTTTTTGACATCGTCTGACCATGGATGTTATGTCAATGATTTTGTCTGGTTTTTAAATTGATTTCCATCTTGACACGTTTCTTGTCCATTCACAGTTGATAGCAAAAACTATCATTGTGCACAATGGAAGTGTATTTTGGCAGTGAAGTTGAATCAGAAATAGTCAGAATTCTGCTGTATGATGATGACAGCTTGCGGCTGTACTGGAGTGATTGCTGATGTACATCTGTGTTTGTGTTTTGCCCAGTGTCCGTTGTGCATGGAGCCATTTGACATTGATGATGTCAGCTTCTTTCCGTGTACTTGCGGCTATCAGGTGAAAACTGACTGCTGTACTGTATTCGTCTGTTGCAGACTGATGCATACATACTGGCTATGTTACCCGTGATTGCTCTGTGCAAATGCACTAAAATGGGACAACAGATTTATTACTGTTTAGTCCATGTACTACTGCGAGGTCGCCGTGGTTGCTTCATGTTGGGTTAGTCCTGAAAGGTTGATCCACTTGGGAATCAGTATTTTTCAGACTTCTCGGCACTGAGGAATTCTGTGTTCTGTGGAAAATTGTAGGCCTTATTTAGTCTGAAAATTTTTATTGTGGATATTTTGCAAAGGAGATAAAATGTCAGACTGAAGAAGAACGTTAAAAACAGAATCATAGCATATTGGTGATCTGTTGCTGTATAGCAGTTACGGTAGGCTGTACACTTGTTCGTACTCTGCTTTGTATTGGATAGAGATGCTGATGATGATAGTAGGTATACCATGTTACTAGAAAGCAAAAATAATGTTGTGCTAAATGCAGATATGCAGATTCTGTTGGCATCGTATTAGAACCAATGAAAACGGCTTGTGTCCAGCATGCAGAAAGGTATGTTGTCAATGCTTAATGACACAGAACATTTTGAGATTGACAGATAGTTGTGCAGGTATTACCAGTATACATATTGCTAGGCACTTTATGTTTCTGCCTTCGAGAGATGCTCATTGTCTGGAAAGACCTGAAAACATTGCGGAGTTGAATACTGGCACAGAAATTTTTGGGAAAATAATATTGTCAGTTTATAAATAAATATAACCTATTGGCAGAAGTAGGTTAGTTAATGCATTTTGCCGTGTTTGTATTATTATCCTGCTGTTGCTGTTATATCATTATTGCCTATTAGTGTACATGACATGGGTAGCCACAACACGGGAGAAGTTTCACAAATGGTTAACAGATGGAGAATTTTACATTGCCTGGTGAGTGGCCATGCTGTTTGTAGTTAATATTGAGTATGTTATTTTATAACAATTCACAGGCTGTGCTTAAGTGCCGCTATCACAGTTGTATAATGTATATGTATCGTGTGTCAGGCTTATCCTGAAGATCCGGCAGAATTCAAGCCACTGACAGATGACGAGTGAGTTCATCATTTGATGCTCTTCTTCTTAGAAGTCGAATGTTTTTTTGTATTCTGCACAAGAATGATTGCATGAACAGATGTACTAACTAGAAGGTGCTCGTTAGAGTGCATATCTCTGCCAGTGTAGAAGTTTTCGCAGGAGGGCGCCACCATTCTTGCCGGTTGTGTATTTGTGTACACAGACGGACAGATTGATTAATCTCATAATCTCCTCCAATTCAGTTCGTTCCACTGGCGGATATAATTATGAAGTGCATAGTATTAAAATGTGCAGTTATGTAACTCAACTTTGCCTACGGTAATAACAACGTGGTTGATGACCAGTGTTTTATATTTTGGTGTTTGTGTTTAATTTAGAGCTGTCAAATTAATGTGTTAACAAAGAAATAACGCATGTTAAAAAATTAATGCACGTTACAAAATTAACGCAAATGTATAAATTTACTGAATTTTGTGAAGCTGGAGTTCCAATATTTCATTGAACTGTGGTTATTTGACGATCGAATAACATTCGAGTAATTAAAAAATGTTTTGTTGCCATTTGATTACTACTGTTAGGGTCCTGTAACACAGCTATGAGTTGGTCGGTCATCATTCCTGTCGCCTTATCAATGCAGTCCATCTACAATATCAGCAATATATAATGATGCATTATTAACGCATTAATGCATGTGTTAAAAAAATTAAGACAATGTGTTAGTGAATTTAGAAAAAATTAACACTTTGACAGCTCTAGTTTAATTTTCTCATATTGGCCACAAACGTATATTATTTTTTAATTTATGCTATTCTTGTCTCTGTTGATAATGTGTCTAGGGTGCATAGAATTAAGAAAGACAGGAGACAGAAGGAGTCGCAGCGCAAGCAGAAAGCGGCTGAGTGTAGAAAACATCTCACGAATATCAGGTCTGCCATTTATTTGTGTCAAACTGCAGATGTAAAGGTGTGATTAATTTATTAATTTCAAATAATTTTTGGAGATTGACAATATTTAATCGGTACCAGCTCTAGTTTCATCCTGTCTGTTCATCAGTGCATGATGTTGTCTTGCACAGAAGATGGATCGTTACGTCTTTTGCCAGAAATGTGCATGTCTTGACAGAGATGAACTGATGTGCTAAAATGCAACATTTGTAGTTTGTTTTTTGAGATGTCCAGAAGATCTGGTGGTTGATGCCCTTGTAAATTATTTGTTTCATATTATGGTGCATTAAACATTGTTACTGCTGTTAATATTACTATTACTAAAATTGTATTTCGTTCGCATGTACTTTCTTGGATTTTCTTCCGGTGTGTGGAAGCATAGATAGTGTATTGTTAGTTTGTTCGATTTTTCGCTATTGCTTTTATTGTTGTCAGTCGCAGTGCAACTGATTGCGTGCCATGCCTGGAGTGCTTTAATTGATCTATAACATCTAGCTGGATGTGAAGCTTTGAGATTCGAATCGGCCGTTTTGATTTGATTTGAAAGTGATGGGCCGAATCAGAAATTTTTGAATAGTCATGCGTACCCATTGCTTGTCATAGTCAAATGGCTCAAACTATCAATGTCACTTAGTGGTACAGTACATAGTTGCGCTAGCTCTATGAGTGATTATAAGCTGGCATTGTTTAATGTGTTTGAGGATTGAAATGGGGAATTTGTAACTGCAGTGCACAAACTGAATAGCTGGAATGCAAGTCGTGACTGTCGTACCATTGTAGAACGTGTTAGGCCTAACTGTTTAGCATTATATACGGCCTATTCAGTTTGAATTTAAATTGTAACACCCAGTTCGATCCGTATTTGATTTGAATGTGAACAGTTGATTTGCAGGTCTCTACTCTATGCACATGTTTACTGTTAGCGTTGGTGATGCATCAGTTGTGATCGCCGTGTGATAGCACTTGTCAGTGAAATTATCCCACTGGCACAGTTTGCTAAAGAACTATGAGGCTTCCTTGGCTGTGTATGTGTCATCACTGCAGCAGTTTTCTATGGTTGCTGTGTAGAGTTGTACAGAAAAATCTTGTCTTCGTTGTTGGTCTTTCTCCGCGACTCTGTGATGCTGAGATTCTGCGTCGTCATGAATACTTTGGAAAGTTTGGCAAAATTCACAAAGTTGTCATCAACCAAAGCACCTCATACGTTGGATCACAGGTCGGCAATGCTGCATACTAAGTAGTCTAGCACATGCATTAATTTGAGGGGGCAGCATGCTCTCACGACTGAAATATGGTCTTCTGAAAAAAATCTGTTTTAAATTTACAATGTACACCTTTAAAACTTTTTTTGTTCACCGACCAAGGTTTACCTAGTTTTCGTTGAACATGGTAGAGGTTGTAGTTGATCACTTATTACGCGCGAAAGCAGCTACTGCTTTCAGCGCGTCTTAGCCGTCGCAATTCTGTCTGTCTGTCTGTCACATGGGTGGATCGGTGGAAAACAGTGCAAGCTAGGATCACCACATCTTTACCATCATCTGCCTGGAAGACTAGTTTCATGAACCGTAAAGCTTTTCCATAAATTCGAAGAGGGTCATTCTGAACGAGGGCACTAAATGAGAGGGGGGTGGGCAAAATTTGCAATTTTTGGCCAATAAGTCGCTGTATCTCAGTAACAGTGCGAGATAGGGCCTAGGTTATTATTAATAACTAATAGGAAGTCGTACACTGGCTCTCGATTGCCGCCGAAGTCAATGACTTTGGATGACCTTGAATGCCAAAATAGGGGGTTTTATGGATTTTTTTGGCGATTTCGGGCTGCGACACAAGTCTATATCATTCACAAGGTGGTGCCACATTACTATCGTTATGCACTCCAGATAGAGAATTTGGTATTTGTATATTAACTTAGCGTGAACACCCCAATTTTTAGCTAAACTACTGAACCGGAACTGCTATAGGCTTTCCCGCGTCTCATGAGCATTAGCTCAAATTTCTTGTTTTTCTGATTATCAGTATCTTGATCCACTGCGGAGATATTCATGATCAGAGTCTAGTGTAGTCTGAAATCACACCAAATTATGGACATTTTTGGCTTGTAAACTTTTTTTTTCAGGGGGAGAGGGCTCAAAATTTTTGGATATAGATTATAGAATTATACCCACTTCTGATAATGTGGCAAAGTTTTACATTGATCACAACTGAGGTAGCTTAGATAATCATGTGTTGAAGAAAGAAAAAATGTCTCTCATAAAACGTATTGCTTTGCAGTCAGAACTGTTCATTGCTCTCACCGGATGGCTTTGAATAGGCATTAATGCATGAAACCAAAATTATAGTCAGTTGTCGGGTAGCTATGTTTGTTGGGTCGTAGAAAGGGGGTGGGGCATGCGGTATGTTGCATATAAAAGATTCTGATCTAACGATACCCTAACCTGCCTATCTTGGAGTAACTTTATAGAAATTGCTTGTTAGCAAAAAAATAAACTGTGAATGAAAGGCACAGTGTGAAAATGGTAATAGCAGCTTCAACAACAGCAGTAGAGTGGTAGTGTATTCCTGTGGTTACGTATGCAGTAATTTTCGTATTACAGTAACTGTCTGTTTGTTTGTTTGTTTGTTCATATGCTCTGTTGATAATTGCTATGATCATGTTTACGGTTAATGTAGCCTTGTATATGACACACCTGTCTTTTTCATTTTTCTTGTATTATATATTATATTTGCATGTTGTGCATATCTGTTTGTTTACTGCGTATGTAACCAAGTAGTTTGTTTCATGTAGGGTCCGAGCGCAAGTGCGTATGTGACATATTATCGAGCGGAGGATGCGTTGGCTGCAATACGAACAGTAAACAACCTGCAGATTGACGGACGGACACTGAAGGCATCTCTCGGTACAACCAAGTACTGCAGTCACTTTCTGAAGAACACTCAGTGCTTAAAGCCGGTATGCTAACTAACATGTTTACTTCAAGGAAAACAGTTTTCAGTTAAAAATATAAGCACTTTTTACAATGTTATTAGAGTGTTGTTTATTTCCTTCCATGTACTGCAGTTATTTCTTCGAGAATATTCAGTGCTCAAATCTGGTAAAGTAACATGGCTCAATAGTGTTTTTTGCTGTTCCTGAATGTTTTTCTGCTAAGATGCAGCCAACTTTGGTGGCGCTGTGGCATGCAGTTGAACAAGTATGTGAAAGTCTGTTTACATCTTTGCAAGAAGTTGGATGTGAAATGCGATTGCAGGTGACAGCCTAACAATTACGCACTGTGAGTCTGTGGCTAAACAGAATATGCTGAGTGAATGTTGAATGCACGGGCTAATAGCTAGTGTCTGTGTGATGTGACAGGAATGCATGTACTTGCATGATTATGGTGACGAAGCAGCCAGCTTTTGCAAGGAGGAAATTCAGCAAGGGTCAGTAACCAGTTTATTTCAGTATCGCAAGGCTTGCCAAACTTTGCTGATGCTTATATGAAGACTAAATGTGATAATAGTAATTGCAGTTGTTGATAATTGTGATTAGTTGGTTTGATGCTTGTTGGCATCAAAGAAGCATATTTGAGACATATTGCGCTGCAGCAACACATGAGGCTGATCGAATGACACTGACAGTCTATTAGTGTGAGGGCCAACATGTTAGACACGAACCCAATCCAGTCTACCTGGGAGTTACCTTGGATCGGACTCTGTCTTACCATACACACTTAAAAAAGTCTGCAGCTAAAGTTAGCACTCGTAACAATCTCGTCAGGTTGCTGGCTGGATCATCATGGGGAGCATCTGCTACAACCCTAAGAACGTCAGCTTTGGCTCTCTGCTACTCCACTGCAGAATACTGTGCCCCAGTCTGGGACAGATTACCTTACACTAAACTGATTGACGTCCAGCTGAATGAATCCATGCGCATTGTCTCTGGAGCTCTATGCCCAACACCTCTTCTGTGGTTACCAGTCCTCAGCCACATCACTCCCCCTCACATCCGGCGAATGCCAGCAAAAAAATCAACTTCTCAGTAAGATCAGGTCCTCAACCGTCACTCTGCTCCTGATATCAGACATTGAGTCCGATCCTGAAGTCCGCTTGACATCACGACATCGAGTATGGCTCGAGGAACCACAACAGGAAGAAGTGTCACCACGACAGAAATGGACTGAAGAGTGGGCAGCTTCAGATGTAGTAAACCGCTCATTGATCATGGACCCTTCTCCATTGCACTTCCTGGATTTGACCTACGTCGACGCTTGTGGTCAACGTTGAACCACTTTCGCACTGGCCAGGGTCGATGTGCAGCCAACCTCGTCCATTGGCATCAGGCTTCAGGTCCGTCCTGTTCCTGTGGCGCACCTTCACAAACTATGTCGCACATTGTGAACAATTGTCCAGATACTAAATTTCCCGGTGGTCTGTCAGCCTGGTGAAGAGGCTATTGCCTGGCACGGCATGCAGAGCATGTGCTAAGAAGTGCGAGAGCGCCTGATCTTTGATAATAGAAACTCTTGCTCTCCTACATTACTGTTTGCTGTAATTTTTAGGCTCAGTCTGTCCTGTTTTACTGACTTAACACAATCTGGATTTTCGTTATTATTGTTCAAAATGGAAATTCAAGTATGAAGTGAACTAATTTTGTACTGTGCGCCTCTGTGTATTGTCACAGATTTGATTTAAAATGGTTAGATGGCTGTATTTTTCAATTTAAAATGTGCATATGGGACAGAAGTTAAGAGTGTGAAAGTGTTGATTTTTGAGTGTAACGTTGGATCAATTCGGCTCACCGCAGCTAGTTAATTTTTGATCATGTCCATTTTGATTTAGTCATTTTTAGGCCCAGTCGAGTCTGGTCTGCTTAGTGAACCAAACTACAGCAGTATTTCAGATAGCACACACTGTCAACTCTGGTGCATGTAGTCAGTGTTCTCATGGAACTGTTGCGGATGGATGATTGGTGCAGGAAGCACTTGGTTTATGAGCAGAGGTTACATGAACAGTTTGGCAATCTACCATCAGCACCCAGTATCAGCCCTGATAACATGGTTAAATCACACACGAGGTTTGTTTGTATATTTGTGGCTTTTTTTAACATGAAACTGATGTTTTAGCTTGTGTTCCTCGTGTGCTTGCTTTCAGTTTGTGATATGTTGATGTTGGTCTTATTTTAGCTTATATTTACAGAGCTCCAGCAATTCCTGAAGGTTCTGTTTTGGGATTTCAAGTAATCTGGTAACAGTGAGTTGGTTATATATAAGCTGCTAGTAGTACCTTATACAAGTAGGCTTACATAAGGATTAGTTTGCATGTCTGATTTGCTGGCATATTGTTTACAGATGGCACTATTCCTTTCTGTCTCTGGTCTTGATCATTTATTTATGTCTCTGTTATTTGTGTGATGAATTGGTGCATGAAGTCAGAGCGGAATGCAGTGAGTCTTTTGGTTTTACAGGACGAAGGAGTTAAGTCCATCGGATAGTGGTCAATTATCTCCTGCTGGTTCATCTTCAAATCCTTCTCCTCCGGACGTCTCTGGCTCACCTGTAGGGACGTCGGTTGAAAATATGACATTCCTGGACCCTTATGTACCTGGAAGCCGGCCGGCTGAGAGCGTGACAAGACCTCCACACAACATAGCACCAGTTGGACTGATGAACATACAGCAGCAGTCGTCGTCGTCGTTCATACACCAACCTTTGCCTTTCGTTAGTTCAGTTGGCAGTGGGCATCATCTTTCGCTGTTCAGTGATTCTGGCTTTATCTCAAGTCGGCAACCTAAACCGTCATTCGATCAGTCTTTGCCTGGTATCTGTTGTTGATTCTGCTACTTCATTAGTTGTAATGCTGTTAGTCACTTATGTCGGTTTTGTTTATTTTTTTCTTTCATGTATTTGATCACAATTTGTTAAATGCGCAGTGCACTTTACTTTTTGCTAGATATGGAGTTGGTGGAACTTGCAATATCGTTGGCACCAGTACCGTCGATGGTATTGCAAGCATTGGTGTTTACAGTTTAAAGTTACATCAACAGCTGTGCTGAGAAAACATTGTATTTACTGGTTTTGCAACCAGTCTGCGTCTTGTCATTGTCTGCTGTCCTTGCTGAGTGCTCCATCATATGCTTTCAGCAGTATGCTTGTGATTTGTATTGAAAGTGTTCTGGTGTTGGCAGATGAACAACAGCAGCAGCAACAACAACAACGGGTGCCTAGGAACAATGACCTTGTGGCAGCAGTAGAGGCCCTGAGCAATGGTCCCGAGTGGAACGGGTCGTCCGGCCCTACTACTAATGGAAATAACACTTCGGATTCTTTATCACAAGATGATGATCTTGGTTTGTGTTCTGCCGAATGTCTGCTGATTTTGCAGTTTGTTATAATTTGACTATGTAGTAGACAAAGTCAAACTTTACTTTTTAATAATCAGTGCAGTATGGCCACATGGTCCTGTCCTGGGAGCATCAGCCCTGATCGATTTTCTGTTCAGATGACGTAAAAGGCACCTAAAGCAGGTTTTTTAGTTTTGTACGGGTAATTAGATAGTAGGAGGGGATATCAGAGGTGGGTAATTTAATTAGATATTGGCTGTATGAATGTTAGATAGTGGCTCTATGAATGTCTTGTTAGTATTACGTTGAGTGTGTGCTGCATCCATATGTTAATATTGTTAAATGTGAGGTTTAATGTTGATTTTTGCTGTTTTTGTTTATTGTCACTTGTCAGTACAAGTGCAAGCGATTGTGTGGAAAGTGTTGTCTCCGTAATGACCTGTAATGTGTCGAGTGGGATGTGAAACCGCACTCACTCGCTCAACTCATGCTGGTAAAAAAGGTAGCAACGTGTGCTGTGCGTTGCTGTCATTCGTGCGTGAATTGCTTGCAGGCTTTGACCCGTGGGACGTGTCGGCCCGTGCGCTGGCTGATCTAATCGAGAAGGAGAAAGTGAGTTCGTATCGGCCAACACAACTGCCAGTGCCGGCCCTAGTGCAGTCAGCTTCGTTGAATCATTTCCACAGTTTTCATCCTCGCTTGAAGCTGATGCCTCCTGGTTTTACTCCGAATGGATTTCCTCCCAACACGGCAAATATGCGACATCCGGGTTAGTGCTGTGTGCAGATATTGCAAACTGAGATTAGTGCTGCTCAGATTTCATAGTTTGATGATTACATTAATTTGCCAATTTGCCCTGCCTTGCAGTTATCTTTATTATTATTTCTTAAAATTCTGTATTGGACACATAGTAACAATTATTAATGCATATAAATCAATTGGTAACACGTTGGTATTTATTTTTCTTATTATTTTATTAAATTTTTTAAATGTTTTGGTTCTGCATGCATATTGCTGTACCAGCATGCTGGCGTAAGTGCATTGTGACGTTGTGTGTTGCATTATAAATTTGTGCACAGTGTTGCTGTCCTTGGCAGTTGATCGTGCACCTTTTTTTATATCTTTTCTTTATTAAGCAGTTTTTTGCAGATGCCCAACTGAGTGAGCATTTTGTTTAAATTGGCAGCTTTCCGACTAATTGTGTTGTGTTTACTTCAGACAGTTAGTTTGATAATTATGATAATGTTGTTGCAGTGCTGCCACCACAAATGGCTGCATTACAGCATCAACAACAGCAACAGCAGCGCAGTCGAATGCTTGGACTGATGCAGTCGCAGACGTCGGGCATCAACCAAGCACAGTTTCCTGCTGCTGCTGCTGCACGAATGCCATCGTCGTCGTTCGCTAACAACACAGCCCCCGGCACCCCTCCTCGCGGTCTCTTTCCCAGCGCCACCGAATCATCTGCTCCTAGCTCAGACTCCGGCATCTTCTATCCCAGACAACCACCACCACCGCAGGTATTGTCGGATGACTTCATAGCTAATTCAGACTTGCCTGGAAAGCTAGAAAACATGCAGTGCACTGGTGCTGGCGTTGTGCATTAGCAGTATGCTTTTACGTCATCTGTCTGTCCTTGGCTGTGTCTTGGATTTCATTACTGAGATGTATAATATATGCATTAAGATATTTCTTGTGTTGTTTTATTCACTGCTGGATTCCTTGGTGCATCGGGTTGCCAGCTTTTTTGGTTGAAAATACCACATCTAATGTATGTTATTGACAGAAAATGTATTATTGTTCAAATTGCTACAAACGAGAAAGTCATTCATCACTGTTTTTAGGCTAATGTCATAATTGAGTATTACTGTCAAACTAGGAAAATTTGATGCCTGATTTGACGAATGAGAGTTAATGAATAATGTCCAAAAAGTACCAAATGCTGAACTGAAATTTTTAATTGTTATTGTAAAATGCCCGTTGACAACCCTTGCAATGCATTGCTGCTGTTCACCAATGAATAAACAACACAGCCATTGTCACCAGTTTTGTCAGTGTGCTCTGGGACAAAGTTGGACTGATTACTTTTGGATGTCAAAGGTGAAAATGAAATCATTGTAGAGGTTATCTGATATGTCATGTTCTAACCACCTACTTAACGAGCTGAATCTCTGCAACATACCGTATTTTGAAATAATCATATTTCATCCTGCAAGTGGCGATAATAATGCTACTACTAGTAGTAATATTAGAAATAATGCTGAAGCTATGCACGTTTTTCCGTAACGGTAGGTTTCCCTGTCAGTCCAGCTATGTTTTTTAGCTTTGTTTTTAATTTGAAGTACCCAGTATCTTTGCTAAATAGTACTTGATAATGTTGTCCATTGTGACAGGCTAATGATGCTTTTATGTGGCGAGACTGGCAAGAAGGCTTGAAGGCACTGCTGCCCAATGTGAACATCAGCTTCGGTGCTCCAGCACACACTACTGCTGGCCTGACACGAACTGGTCTGACACAGAGCAATGGATATCTGCCTTCACAAGCTAATGCTACACACCTCCCTATGCACAGTGCTTTGCCATCCGACAAAAGTGAGTAGCTAATGGTTACCTGTGATGTTCTAACCTACCTGCAAACCCCTGTCTCCTTCAGTCAGCTTGCTGCAGGTTTAAATTGCCGAAAAATGTTTTCTGCTGACTTACGGCTTTAGTTTGTTAGATTTTTTCTTACATTTCCCATTTTTATGTTTGTCGTTGTTTATTTTTACCACAATTTCTGTTTGCTGCATTCTTTCATCTTCCATCTCAGTTAACATTTTACGATGTGAAGTTGTTACTGACTTTTCATTTAGTCTTATGCAGTTGTTAGGATATGCTTGCTTACCAGTGTTCATTGCAGTTTTCTAGCAGTGTATTGAAAGGTGTGGTAAAAGACTGTCAGAACAATAATGTTTCTCATTTTATATTTGACTAAATTTTATTAGGTTGGTCGTCTCGTTCTGCATCTGATCTTTCATGGGATCCTGCTATTGTCAATTCTGGAGATGTTGCTTTAAACGATGGTATGTTTTGGATATTGTCCTTCACGGCTCAAAATTGCATTGCTTTTAGACTATCATTTTGGAGATGCATATATTAGTAGTATGTTTGAAATTCTTATTAATCTAAAACAGCATAGTGATATTGTGATTGCAAAAGTTTAGTTATTTCTTTACGTTTTCCACTGATTTTTTGAAACCTGCCACATTTTCCATAGTCTCTGCACTGCTTTTGTGGATCAATACACTATTTGTTATATTATTTAAGCTATATCATCTGTGTTGGTATTTTTGTTCATCAGTTTTGTTCATGTCTGTCTACAAGTCTACATCGAATTTTCATGCTAAGTCATATAAGCTTCAGAGTGCCTATTAACTGTGTTGCTTTATTTACTTTAACTGTATTACATTAACATGCGTACACAGTATTTTTTAATTTGTCATCAGAATTTATTTTCAGTGCAAATCTAACAATTTTTCCAAATTGTAAAGCTAGGCATTTGATCAGTGAACATTGTTACACTATGTTTGATTGACAGTACTCTACACTGAATCAACGTATGCCTGTGGTCTGATGTTATAACAAAATGCTGATGATGACAACGTGGGTCGGTCGATGTTATGCTAGGTTTGGTTGATGATACACCGCACTGGATGGCATCATTGCATCACTTGACAGAAGACACTGTAGGTTCAAGCAGTACTGCTGCTGCTGCTGGTAATGGCAACACGTTCGGCCTGACACCGGGCAGCGGTCCTCTACAACCCGCGGGCTCATCGTCATGGATGATGCCATCGCAGATGATGTCAAGTCATGTTCTACCTCCGGGCTTTGGACTGGCGGCCTCTGCCTCACGGCCAAATCAAACTGCTGACACACAGATGCTTGGTGACCGACAACTATCTGCCTCATAACAAGTATGCGACTGACATCTCGTCCGTTTCCTTATTGATACATCCAGATGCAGGGGTTTTACAGCAGATTTTTATTTGTTATTATGGTTGTTAGAGACAGTAAGGTATAAAATGTGTGCAAGTAGGTACAGCCCAAAGTTCTAGTAAAGCATTGCAGTTTTAGCTTAGGGACAGTTTGTCACTTCATAATTGAATCTGCATCTGACGTTTCAAAATAGTGTTAAATATTAACCTATATTAACATTTTACACCGTGTCTCAATAATAAAAAGGGGCACTTTTATTTTTTGAATAACTCCGTGCAACATTGGCCAATTTTAATAATTTTTGGCTTACAACATCATGAAGAAACTTGATGTAAATTATTGTAATCTAGCCCACCTCATCTTCATAATGTTGCTACACTACCTTGTGAAATTTAGAAGTCGTAGTTTGGCCGTTTACAGCAATGAATTTTTACTGGCTAGCACATGCATCGGCTCAGAAATGATCAATTGAATAGCGACAAACATGAGTAACAGTTATTATCTCTTAGAAAGTCTTACATGTTACATCACATCATTTTTTATGTGCGACAGCATGTAATGCTTCGCGCACCTTAGCCATCGTTGAAGCGTCCGTCCGTCACATTCCGGTATTGTGTCAACACAACGCAATCTAGGATCCCGAATCTTCACCATGGACTGCCAGAGACTCTAGTTTTAGGATCCGTAAAGCTTTTTCCGAAATTCAAAAGGGGTCACCCAGATCGAGGGTGCTAAATGAGAGGGGGTACAAAAAATTGACCATTGTGTGTCAATAAGTCGCCGTATCTCAAAAACGGTGCGAGATAGGGCATAGGTTACCATCAATCATTAATAGGAAGTCCCATACGCCTTTTCGATTGACATCAAGATCAACGACCTTGAACCCCCAAAATAGGAGTTTTAGTGAATGTTTTGCGATTTTGGGCTGCAGCACACATTTTGAGAGTAAATTGGCTGAAATGGCTTTAGATAGACCAAAACAACCTGCATATGGAATTTTCAGCATTAAACGTAGATTTTAGCAGTTCAAGTCCCGACCCTGTAGGTTTAAGGCCTTCGCACGCAGGCATCAAAGAGGGGTACCCCCATAAAAGGTCGTTATTTACCGCTGTTGGCTCATCTAGCACTTGCAGATAGACATAAACTTGTTGCTTGCTGTAACAATAAGCTTTCAGTGATTTAACGTTAATGACCTTGAACAACCTTGATCCCCCAAAATAGGGGTTTTAGCGACTATTCTGCAGTTTTTGGCTGCAGCACACTCTTCGACAGTGAATTGCAACGAAATGGATGGAGATAGACCAGGACAACCTGCGAACAGGAATTGCTATAGGCTGTCGTGCGTCTCATGAGCTTTGCTCAAATTACTTGTATTACTGCATGTGTTCAAGTGCCCTCCTTCAGCATGAACGCAAGCGGTAGACGTTGACGCGACTCGCCAACAGCACGTTCAATAACGCGCGACCCAGAGCAGCTCACTCGCTGTTGATGCGTCATTTCAGTTTGTCGATGTACAACCTTAAAATGGATATGATTTATGTTATATATGTGACGGATTTTCAGTGATTTTATGGTCTCAATGATTTTATGAGCCAATGAATGCGCTCCCCAGTATGAGTTCATTGTTGTAAACGGCCAAACAATGACTTCTGCATTTCACAAGGTAGTGTAGCAACAGTATTGAGATGAGGTGGGCTAGACTATAAACATTTACGTCAAGTTTCTTCGTGATGTTGTGTGCCAAAAATTATTAAAATCGGCCAATGTTTCACGGAGTTAGTCAAAGAAAATAAAAGTGGCACATTTTTTATTGAGACACGGTGTAGTTGGCTGTATGTTCATAGCCGATACGACAATGCAGAGTGGTGCTCGCCGTGCCTTCATTACATCTATCAGAATTCTGGCAGCACCGCTGCAGCTTTGCTGTAGTCTTTACATGCATCTTTGGTACAGTGACCAGTTTGCCCGCTCGTCTGGGGAACCTGGGAATAAATATCAGGGAATTTGCTATCAGGGAAAGTGTCCTAGGAGGTGTGTTTATTGTTAAATTGATGTTAGGGAAAACTTGTGTTTGTTAGCACAGACTTAGCATAACTTTTATGGTTATGAGGCATTTTCACCGTGCTGATGAGTGGTCATGTCATGTTTGTTTTGCAGGGCTTGTTCAGCAATCTTCTACAGCAGCGGCGACGGCAAAGATTTTCTGCGTTTTTTCTTTCCTTGAAATTGTTTTCATTCGCTATGCATTTGACTTGTTTGAATCCCCCTCTGCCACTTTGCCATGCCGTGTCAGCCACGAATCAACAGCGCAATACTGCCATCGCTATTTCAGAGGTGTCGGATGCTACAACAGAATTAGTAATAATCGATGAGGTTATTTAAAATAAAATATCACATGCTAATAATCTATGGTAAAATGAATGTTGTGTAAAGTTGATAATATTGTTAATGAATGCTACCTAACTACTGCTGGTTTTATTGGTTGCTTTCTGCCAGTGAGTGAAGAAGACATTTACATGGCAACAATCAACTGTTTGTTCATTAGTGACAAAATTTATATA
>Ga0209671_1000517_pt1 | contig 26118 bp, 19 predicted proteins | sample WorMetHERISLAND2_2_FD_187401 | JGI IMG/M metagenome (GOLD analysis project Ga0209671, IMG submission 187401) | Marine gutless worms symbiont microbial communities from Max Planck institute for Marine Microbiology, Germany - Olavius geniculatus... | ecosystem: Host-associated > Annelida >...
ACGAACCAAGTGTTCTTCAAAGCGTTCACTCTATCTATACCTGTAGGCGTACATGAATGCAACATGCGTCTTGGAGAACAAAAATCCCAGCTGTTGCTGCGATGGGCCGACCGTACTGCGTATATCTGAAGGCCAGTGTCCGACTTCCGGTTGCGGAAAGATAGCAATTTCCCAAAGTGATCGCAGTTCCATACACGATCTGGTGACGTTGCTATACTGGACGATAAAATCAGTGCTAAGATAAGATACGGTAATTTGGCGCACGTACGTGACGGCTGCAGGCAGAAGCACTGCATTCCAAATTGCGGCCAAAAAGCTGCAGATAGAGACATGGTTACTTTCAACAGCTTATAGGTAGTCGTTATCGCCTTATCCAACGGTATCGCCAACTACTTACGACGTACCGTTTAGCCACAATACATTTGTTACAGTTAAAGAGACGACTGAGAGACTACATATTGTACCCAAGGCTCAAACTAACGGTCTATTATAGCAAGGGCAATAAAATAATTAGGCTACGGTAGATTTTCATGACAGACGGGAAATACTTTTCTAAAATCATATTTCAATGCAAATGTGTTTTATTTTTTTACTTTTATTTATTCTTAACAGTTTCACAAAAGAAATGCCTAAGGAATGGACGCTCTGGCACTGCTGTATTTCGCGAAAATTTAGTGGCTATATGTACGCACGATAAGCGTCTGTAGATATGGATATATCCATGGATATCCATAGATATATCCATGGATATCCACGGAAAATCTGTGAATATGGATATGGATATGGATGGCAAATTTCATATCCACGGCAAGCCTGGTCATTGCGTACATCATCAGTGCTTGAACTTGAAAATTAGTATGATCTTGTACATTTAAAGAATTGTTTCTCAACTCCGACGTGTGACTGACATAGTCTATCGCGACAGAAGCGAGAGAGTAGGAAGTAATCTATCGCGATAGGAAGTAAATTTTACCGTTGGAATACGATGCAAGCATTCCGGAAACTGCCGACTGTTCCTGCACATCATTGATGACAAGAAGATGAGCATCTCTGTGCAGTGATCGACATTTCAGTCCAGCACTGATCCAGTTCAGTTTGCTATTCACCACTTTGTAGCAGCCTTTCGTTGACGAAATGTATGTAAAGCTATGTGGACATTCTGAACAACGGAAACAAAAATGTCTGCTTACACCTCGCTTGATCATAATTCGTTGCACTGCAGCAGTGGCGTAGCAAAAGGTTGTGTAGGTTATGCATTACACAAGCCCTCACCCGACATTCAGGGACCCAAACCGTCGGGGCCGTAAATTTTTATGCCTCTAAAAATACAAATTATAAAACTGCTTAAATTTTAAAATAATGAAATATACGCATTATTCGTAGATGCACAGTGCACCCCGTTACTGTCGCAGCATGCGAAATATCTTTTTCTAAAGTGAACCATATTAAAGTTACCTGTGCAGTAAGATGTCCAACGAGAGACACAACAATCTGACTAATGCTGTCAATTAAAATTAAACGAGCCAGGAATTTGGATTTTCTAGTGTGATAAATAATTTTGCAAACAGAAAACCCTGTAAACGAAAATATTGAAGTCGTTCGATCAAATCGTGAAGTGCAGTGGCGTAGACAAAGGGAGCCCAAGGGCCCGGCCAGCCCCCAATCTTCAGACAAAACTAGTTAAACACACATTTGAACTGCACTAAATTTGCCGATTTGGTTAGTTGATTTTCGGGAAAATAATTAAAATTTTTGACTTCAGATCTCACATTTTAAAGCTATAGGCTTAATGCACCCAATTTGATGTCGGCGGCTGGGGCTCCACCACAGACGCCGCTGGGGGAGCTCACAGCGCTGCCCCAGACATCCTTGCTGGATTTTAAGGGTCCTACGTTTAAGGGGAGGAAGAAAAAAACCGAGAAAAGGGGAAAGGAGCGGAGCCTCCCCAATTCACATTGTAGCTATGCCACTGATGTTGCTTATTACCTTTTATTTTGCAATATCTAACATGATAATAATGACAGACTATTGTGTGAATGTTTGTGAATAGTTGTGACGTATTTCTGCAGGCCCCTACTCTGTTGTGCGGCTTATGGTAATTTTGGCATATGTTTAATTTTTTGTTGTTGTTTCAGTTTGGGCTTACCAATAAAGTTGTGCATAAAGGCTGCCGAAACTAGCTACGCTACTGCACTACAGTGCAACTGTTAAAATACACGGTATTAATGCCGAAAATTCTGGAATAGGCCTACATAAAATAGCCTCTCTCCTTATAACCAAGCAGACGACATTAGCTTATATTGTCGGAGACACTATGAACTAGTATGAAGCAACTTATTTTCTGTCCAAAAATAATAGCAAAAGATAATTGAGCTCAAAACTGCTTGACGGCCCCTCCTGCATTAGGCCCCCATACAATAGCTTTTTAATTAGGCCTATTTGAATTTTATTAGTTTGATAAAGCCTAGTTGCAGTAATAATTTTGATTTTCTTCTAACCGGATTTTGTCTTCAGTTCAGCAAAGTTTCTCTGCAGCTGTGACATGGCCGACTGTAACTGCGACAGCTCACTCAGCACTTGCTGGTCGGTTTGTCCAGTACGGCAGACGTCATTCTCGCAGACGTCATTTTCTTGCTGACTCACGTCGACAGTGGGCTGCGATACCGTCGGTTGAATCACAGTTAGAACGAACGTCAGCAGCATCAGCATCGACATCTCGATACTGTTTTCCTATCAGACATTTTAGTCATATTGAAGCAGCGTTTTTTATTTGGGGCGTTTAACAAATCTTTATGTCAAGCACATTTCTGCAAATTGACAGCACTGATGATAAAATCTCGAACCAAATTAAATCCATTGTGTAAAATTGCATATCTTTGACCTCAAGGCTTACATGTACATCTTAAATTTCAATGTTTTATGTTCAAATTTAAAATCTCTGATCTCTGGCTCAAAATTTTAAGTCGAATCTAAAATTCCCATCACGTGCACCTCATCGAATTTTTGTGACGATTTTGTGAGGAGTGTGGCTGCGCGCCTGCGAGCACTGGGCATGCAGTGGGCAGTCTAAACAATTAAAAGAGAACACTGCGGCAGTAAAATGTTCAAAAACTATAGAAAAAGAGTATCATTTCACAGATGCTGTTGTATTCTGCCCTTAAGCCTACGGGCAGGTTCACGTTCGTCATCGACTCCATCTTGTCCGCTCTTGTGCTAGCTCCTTGAGTTGTGAATAATCCATGTCCTCTACGTTTGTCTCCAGTAGCCAACTCAGTAGCATTTCTTCTGGCCTCCCTCTTCCCTTCTTCCCTGGCAGTCGACCTTCTAACACTGTTCTCACCAAAGAACCATGACGTAGCATATGTCCCAACCTCCTCTTCTGTCTATTCCTCAGTGTGTCCATAAGTTCCCTTCTTGTTTCAACTGTTCTTCGCAGTTCACCATTTTTTTGTGCTCCGTCCAAGATATCTTTAACATGCAACGCCAAATTCACATTTCAAATGCTTCAATCCTTCTTATGTCACTCTTTTGCAGGGTCCATGTCCATGTCAGTTCGACTATGCGTTTTTTTTAGCTGGAGGCTGAGGGATCCACACACGAGATCTTTCTTCTTGTTAAAAGCTTCCTTTGCCAATGCAAATGCGACGTCTTACTTCACATTCACTTCTGCAGTCCTCGATTAAGGGCCTACCATACTTCCAAGGTAGCAGAACTGTGTGATTGACTCCAGTTCTTTACCACTGACCATTATTCTCAACTTCCCACCCTTCCTTTCTGGCATTCGCATAACTTTGGTTTTTTTTCACATTTAGGCATGTTGTATTTCTCTAACGTCTGTTGGAGAGCATCGATTATGCGTTGAAGTCCACATTGGGTATGAGAGACCATAGCCTGGTCGTCTGCAAAACGGATCGATTTTACCAACACTCCTTCAACTTTAACCCCTTCTTGTATATCTGCAAACCCTTGGTTCATGACATGCTGGATGTATATGTTGAACAATACTGGAGATAGTGGACATCCTTGTCGTACTCCTTGCCTAATCTCACAACAACCTGATAATTCGTTGTTTATTCTTATAACAGCTTTTTGTCCCAAGTACAACTTTGCAATCAGGTTTCTGTCTCTCCAATCCACTCCAATATCTTTCAGTATCCACATCATCTTTTTTTCCACTTCACCCTATCAAAAGCCTTTTCGTAGTAAGTAAGTAAGTAAGATTATTTAAGGCGCAGTTTAACAATAGCCACAATGCGCCGCGCTCTCAACGCCCGAACAAAAATGTCTTCAACTGCCGTTTAAACTGTTCAAAGTTAATGTCAGTTTGTCTCAGATGAGCTGGCAGACTGTTCCACAGCCTAGTCAACGAAAAATGCATAGAGATCCTTTCACAGATAAGACAACAAATTAATGAGAAAATAAAACTACAATATAAATAGCTACGATTCGTTTTCACACAAACCTGTACGTTTGCTGTAAGATTCGTTTAGTTCCTGGTTACAGGCTTTCCAGAGCGTCAACAGAACATGCCAAAAATAGCTCCAATTGGGTAGCCTACTGTATATACAGGGTGGGCCAAAAAACCGGTGTCGTGGAAAATTTGTCGCACCTCGAGATTCTCGCGAGACTGCGACAAATTTTCCGTCGCTAGTCGTGGGAAACATGTCCCATCGGAAAATTCGTCGCACTTAGATACAGAAAATAAGTAACAGCCTAGCAGTCTGCAGTGAGCTTCTAAGCAGGCCTACAGTAGCGTAGCCAGAAATGTCAACTGGGGAGCCTCGTCTCCTCTCCCTTCCCTCTTAGTCTCCGGCCCTCCCTTTCCTTTTCTTTCCCCTTATTTCCCTTAGAAGTCATCATCATCAGTTGCCGCGCGCGGTACAGGACGGTGTCCATGTTATACGCCATCCCAATCTTGATGCACTTGCTTGAATGATGGTGTTCTCGTCGGCTAAAATCGAATTTGGTGCATTATAGCTTTAAAATATGAGATTTGGTGGCAACAATTTTTAGTATTTTTTTTCCTGAGAATAAACTGACCAAATTGGCAAATTTACTGCAGTTTAAACGTATGCATAAGTCTGAAGGATTAGGGGCTGGACCCCCCTCCTTGTCTACGCCACTATCCAGCTAAAATCAGCATATCTTTATTGTCGACTCTGAGAAAGCTGCTTCGAGAATCTGTAGGCCCTATATTTCCCAGAAATTCAAACGAAGTCGAATGATCGAAGACGTTAGCTTTAATGAGAGGTATAGAAAAAATTCAAGCAACTAGAAATTTAGGGCAACCCGAGTCCGCCCGGCGCCGCAAGTCCGATTGGGGTGAAAATTTTGCCGGTAGCAGTCACGTTGCCCGAAGTCAAATGCATTAACATATGCAGAACGCGCACTGCTGAGTTCCGGTAGTAAACATTAGCGACGTAATCTAGGGTGTTAGTGGACCAAAATTCAACAAATTTCTTTTAATTCAACGCGGAAGGTGTCGTAGTTTATAACGCCGCTTTCCGCTTGTCGATATCTCTATCCGTTTCAGAGACTGATATTAGCGATCAAACTCGAACGTTGTCGTAAATCGCACCGAAGTTTGGACGTTTTTTGCCATCCCAAATTTTAAGTGGGTGGTGTCCTACAAAAGTTGTACCAGCGTTACCATCCCTAGCACGTCACGCGGCAGTTTCACAAGGCTACTACTCTTGGCTCGAAAGTTCTAGCGGCTAATACGCTAAATTTTAAGCCATTTTTGATCCACGATTGTAAAAAAGTTGAAAGGGGAACCTCCGTTCCCGGTGCCCCCAGGGGTGCCCTAGCACGACTTAGTCATTCAGCAGCGCGTGTAAACATTTAAGGGCGCAGCACCTCTTATGGGCCAAAATATGGTCTTCCGAAAAAGTTGATTTAACATTTGATCTCCGTAGCTTAATTAGTGGATCGAAGTTCACCGTATTTTTGTTTTTTTTCGCCAAACAAGAGAAAAATCGTTGTCGATCAAATACTTGTCCGATTTTAAATAACTTTATCCGTTCCGGAGATATTCGCCGTCGAAGTTTAAGTCATCCGAAATCGAGCCATATTTTGCGTGCTTTTTGGCTTTTGAAATTCTTTGGGAGAGAGGTCCCTGAAATTTGGGACCCGCGTTATAAAACGGAAGACACTTCCGACCACGGTGCATAATTTCGCCTCTATTGGCTGACACAGCTCGAAGATACCTTGGCGAAATAAAAGATAAAAAGCATTTGCAGTAAAACACAATTCCACTCCGAAAACTATCGTTTCAGGGTAGAATAATAAGCTACTCTTATATCAGCTTGTACACTTTGCAGATTTGCCGGTAGAAATAGGATTCTTTTTTTAAAATGGTCGCCTAAAGCGTACATGTATTTCTGTAAATGTGTCTGAAGTAAAGGCTAACAAAAGGTAATAAATGTGTTATTCAAAATGAAACTTTGAATGTTGCTTTATTGGTGCAAAAACTAAATACAGCAAGCTAATTTAGTATTAAAATTTACAACAAGTCAGATCCATAAGATCAAAACATCTGCTGTAAAAAAATAAGAAAAATCGCTCATCTATCCAATATGTACATTGTGTCCGGAATAAAAAACACCCTAGATATTTTTGATTGTAACGTGAAAAAGGATTATCAGATTTAAATAATTTTTGACACCAATATTTTTGACACAACTGGCGATCAAATGATTGTCCAATTTTTCACTGCACCCACTGTCTGCTTTTGCATTACCTGGGGGAAACAAAAACCAATGAAATATTGCATTTTTATCCTATTTCGCCTTTTTGGGTTTTCCCAGGTAGTGCAGAAGCAGACATATGGTTAGATGGGAACTAGAACGGTCATTTGATGGCAAGTAGTATCAAAAATGTTTGCACCAAAAATTATTAAAATCTGCCAATCCTTCTTCAAGTCACAATCAACAATGTTGAGGATGCTTTTTTGACGTAACTCTTGTTCATTTGAACTCATATTTCGTTGGTTCTGTTTTCTCCAGCTAGTGCAGAAGCAGACATTGGGTGAGGTAAAATATTGTGCCAAAAATATTCGTACCAAAAATTATTAGAATTGGATATGCCTTCTCCATGTGACAATCGATAATGTTCAGGATGTTTTTTTTCCGGACACGGTGTATACACACACTTATGCAATATGAATCGCTTAGTTCCAAAAAGCTGTAGAGCAAACACCTCAAGCTGCGAATGCAGATTCCATATTTTTAGCTAATTCTCAAAACATTAAGCAAGAGGCAGAGGGGTCTACACCTCGATGGGACTAAATACATAATGGATTTGATCAGCAGAACAGCGTGGGCAAAAGCCTTTGACAGACCAGATGATTGCATGAAATTCTACACTCGGTTAACGTTTACAAACAGCGGAAACTATGCAAGTAAATAAAAAACACTGCAAAGTGCAAATGTAGATAACTGAATGCGCACACATCAGTTACTCTCGGTACAGTTTGTGGTCTATAAACAACTGTCATCGTCATCACCATCATCATCATCAGCAGCAACAATTAGGGATACCAGTTACATGCAACCAGTGCAATATTGAATATGCTACAAAAAATCCACACACTTGTTTTTTTCCAACCTTGCATTTGCAGAAATATATGTAGATTCTCATAAATTAGTGCATTTTCGCATTTGGCTGCATATTTACCTACACGTATCAGCCACGTGCACAGCATATTTTAGTACATATAAAAAACAAATTTTGCAGTTATTTGTCCACATTCTGCATCAAAATGAAACAAGTTATTTATGAAAATGTGTTCTATGAACAGTACCCCTAAGCAGCAATCTGCTGCAGCATATTGTCTCTATTGGTGCAAAAAATTTCTGTGTTTCCAGTTGCTATCCATCCATAAAAATCCTCCATCCTTAAAACTTTATTGGACCCCTCAAAAATATCAGTGCAATTTTTTTTTGCCTACAAAATTTCACTCAAACTACAATGTTGGCATCTAGTCTGTTTTGCTGCAGCATATGTACTTTAGTTCTCATGGATACAATTCAGCACAATGCCATTTTCTGTGCTGCTGTGTAATATAAAAAAAATCAGAAAAAAATATTTTCCCTGTTCTTAATTTTTCACCAGACTGTAACTGGAAGTGCAGGAATTTTTCAGGAAAGGGAGATGAGCTTAGGCAACGGACTCGCCCTGATGTTTGCGAATGAGTGCCACTTCAGACAACTTGTGCTTCATGTGTGAGGCGCTTGACACGAATGCCATGAAGACACCATTGAGTAGGAACATGATACCGGAGACCACAGCGAGCCAGTACGACCAGCCGTATGGCAGAGTTGTCAGTTGCCCCACGTTGAAGTTTGCACCGAACACCGACACCGACACCACAATCAGTGCACCTATGTCCACAACAACAGCATGTCTCATGATGTGTATATAATAGCCAAACTATAAAATACAATGCCACGAAAGCAGACATCAGAAAAATGATTACAAAATTAATCTGCAAAACATTCAAAAAATCAAAAACATTAAAATTGTTCAAATTTTTGATTAAATTCGCCTCAATACAATCATTATAATAAAAAGTAGATGACATCATGGCACGCATCTGATGTTGTCTGAATCATCTGTTTTTTGCAGAAAACTTAACATATAAGGATGTTGCAATGCATTTGTAAGAGTTTATATGTCGATAAGTGAGAAATGTGCTAAACGAGAAAATGCTTCAACCAAATGGCAGAATTGTCGATCACAAAAGGGCCTCAGCTTTGAATACCAGTAAAATAAAAATTAAAAACATAATTTAGTAACTAAATTGGAAATACTTATCACATGCAAGTTCACCATATTACAAAACATATAACGTGGCTAATTCGTGTTTCAGTTTGTATTAATAATGTTATGTCACTGTTGACATTAGTCTATCAAACTGACATAATGATACAACATGATAGGTATATGGTATGATACAATAAATAATTTGCTCTGTAAACTTCAATCTAGCACATAAACTAAATGAACTGAAACTGTTTTAAATAAACGTATATTGCTATGTAAAACATCCAGAAACAGATGGTTGCAGGAGAGAAAACCTGATATCAGAAAACAAAAACAAAAACAATAACGAGTATCGAAAGTAACTGAATAACTGAAATAACTCAAGTGATAAAGATGCAAAACGTACAGATGACAAACTGCAGCCAGACTTCCGTGAAGTAGGTCTTTGCTTGTGCAAGAAACGCCAAGTAGACGATGAACAATATCAGTATGAATGCTACGTCAAAACTCATCAACCACTGTGCCACCGGCAGAATTTCCAGGATCGGTCTTTCCAACTCTGCACAGCACCGAATACACAAATCACAGAAATGAACAAATAAACTGAAAACATAGTGTAGAAATAGCACCAACCATATATTGCCGGTGCAAATGTATTCTGAAAATTGAAGGAGACCATGTTCCCCTTTCTCTGCCCAGCTCCTTTTTTTCTCACTCGTGCATTTTCATTATTCCTCAACTTCCTACCACCACCTTTGTGCCTCCTTTGCCCCGTTATCCACAAGAAATCTAAGGAAAACATCATAACTGCAAAACACTACGGTAACACTAAAATTTATTGACTATTTAAAAAAATAGATATTTTTAACCAGGTTTTTCAATATGTTGGCTTTCTAAAACTTCACAAAGGGACCAATGCAAACAGCAAACAAAAAGCTGAAGGAAATGAGCACAGGCCTCTGGGTACACTCGTACCCTATTATGGCATGGTGTAAACAGCAGCAAAGGATATGTATGATACGCTAGCGATGTTACCTCCAGCAGCAAAGCTCTTAACGAGTCTTCTGTTAGTGATGTCAATGACACAGTCTCCACGAATACACATCCGAAACAGACCAAACGACATCTGCACATAGATAAATGCTCTGTCTTAGCTATATGGCAATGGTGTCCGTGTGTCTGTCACACATTGGTGCCAAGTCAAAATGATGCAAGCTAAGATCACAGCATCTTCTTTGTCATCTATGTGATACTTTACTTTCAGAATCTGTAAAGGTTTTCGAGAAATTCAACCGAATTCACCTAGAAGAGAAAAAGAGCTTTAAAAACTGTTAATTTTCAACCATTAAGTTGCTGTATCTGAGAAACAGTGCAAGACAGAATCAAGGTTACAACTGATCACTAACGAGAAAATGCATTATGCATACCACAATGTATGTTTTAAAATATGATAAAACTGATGCAAACAGAAAATGCAAAAGCAGAGATGTTTGAGCCTGTACTTTACAAGGCTGCACTATTGGTGTTACCAATACATTATGACCCTGTTGGGCGTTATTATCATACATTTCAGTCACGTTCTAGTAAAAGCAAAGAGATAATTAGTGATGTTGTGGTTTAAAACAGTCAGAAGGAGCAAAGTTCAAATTTGTTGACAAACCAATGCGAAAGTCCAACAGAAAATATTACAGGTGCTAAAATTTTCAATTTTGCCCACAAATTCATGCAAAATTAGAGATTTTCTGCCCCAAGGGTTGTATTTCTGTAAAAAAAAACATTCAGAAAAAATTATCTGACAGGCTAGACTTTAAGAGAAGGAAAATTTTCCCTGTCTCCAATACTATGATGCCACTGGCAATAAATGATATTGACATAAAAGCAAAGTTACTTGCCATTTCTGTGGAGATCTGTCCATCTGGCCTAGCGTAGTAGACAACCCACCATGCAGTACCACCATAACCTGCAAAGAAGACGATGGACGACAGAAGAGCAAAGGTCAATGAGCCCCAGCCAAGCACAGCATATGGACGATCCCAGGTGTTCTTGTCAAGAATGTCTTTCATTCTGAACAGTTTGATCACAAGATTCTCTGCAAGATACACAGACATAACATTTACTCGTATGTCAGCTATGAAAAGAAAAAAAACAGACGACATTGTCAAAACAAGCTTTTTTGCTTTAGCATTCCTTCTGTCTGCATGGAACTCACTGTCATACAACTGCAGATCTACCAAACTTCTCAGAACTTCTTGAACTTCTTTCTTTTAGGGTCGGTTTCTGGATCACTTAGTTAACTGATCAGTTAGTAAACTGTCTGTTAATTGTAGCTTGATAGTTAAGTTTGTGCACGTTTCTGAACAAAACCTGACTGGCTGTCAGCTAACTGAGTGGTAAACTGAGTGGTGTCATGTGCATCGTTGCTTAGACAGCCATTTTGTTCATTCATGAATGGATTTTGTAGTAAAATTTGTAGCAGCAAACGTCTCCTCGAGCATTTTGAAGACTTTGCTATATGGTAAAATCATTGTATAGTATCACATTCGTCAATAAACTGACTGCAAAATGGTACAAAAGTTGCGTCAAATACGATAACTACGATCGACGGTTAGCTAACTGGCCGATTTTGGCCAGTTAAATTTTTGGCCATTTTGACCGTTGGTTAGTGCAACGGGAAACGCGAGTTATGTAAATCTGTCAGTTAACACTAACTTGACCGGCCTGTTAAGATCCAGAAACCTGCCCTCAGTCATCATTTCACTTCAGTTTGAGTTTTTGTTTCTAAGCTTATAAACTATTGGCAGTGTTTGAAGTGATATAGTATAGGCTGCCTAGAAATCACACTGCCAAATCTTTTCTGAGACAGAAAGAACAAGTAATTTGAGCAAAGCTCATGAGACGCGCAAAAGCCTATAGCAGTTCCTGTTCACAGGTAATCGTCGTAATTCACTCTTTTGCAGCAAAAAATCGCCAAAAAATCACATTAAATCAATATTTTTAGGGTTCAAGGTCATTCAAGGTCACCGACGTTGACAGCAATAAAAAGCCTGTCACCAGTGCTTGTTATGACAAGCAGCATGTCTGAGCCTATCTGCAACCATGTTCACGCTACACGAGATAATTGCGGTAAAATAACCACTTTTTAGGGGGGTAGCTGTCTTTGACGCCTGCCTGCACCGGCCACTTTGAACTTAGGGAGTCGAGACTTGGACTGCTAAAAACTACGTTGAGTGCTGAAAATTTCATATGCAGGTTGTCTTGGTCTATCTCCAGCCATTTCGTCGCAGTTCAGTGTTGAAATGTGCACTGCATCCAAAAATTGCGAAAAATTCACTAAAAACCTTTTTTTGAAGAATTCAAGGTCGTTCAAGGTCATCGATGTTGATAAATCCAAAAAGCCTGTCACCAGTGCTTGTTATGATAAGCAGCATGTCTGTACTTATCTGCAACCGTTTTCACATTATTTGAGCCAATAATGGCAAAATGACGTCTTTTTAGGGGGGTACCCCTGTTTGACGCCCTCATTCGAGGGGAACCCCTGCACCCAGTGGCACGAAATTTCGTCATGACAAACTAGAGACCTTGGGGCAGCCCACAGTGAAGATTTCGTGATCCTAGCTTGCACCGTTTTGATACAGATCGCGAGTGTGACAGACGGACGGACGGACAGACAGACAAACGCGCGAAGCATTCTGCTTTCGCGAACAAAAACAAAAGATTATACCTGCAACTAATAGGGCAATGGTAAAATGCAAGGCACGAGGTGGGTATAGTGTGAGGGAGCGTGTGAGGAATTCGTGCCAGGATCAGGGTAATTAGTGAGACAGCGTGCGAGGCCACATGGTATTGTGGGCTGTTGGGGAGGGAGGGTGAGTAACAGTCGACGTCAAGGCACCATTCATTGTGTATAATGTCCTACAGTGTAATCAAGACGTTCGTTTTATAAAAGAAAAATCATTTAATTTCAAATAGAAATGCAACCGTCAGTGCAATTTTTGGCCAGTAAGTTGCTGTATCTCAGTAACGGTGCGAGATAGGGCCTAGGTTACTATTAATCACTAATAGGAAGTTGTATACTGGCTCTTGATTGGCGCCAAATTCAATGACCTTGAACACCAAAATAGGGGGTTTTATGGATTTTTTCGCGATTTTGGGCTGCGACACAAGTCTATATCATTCATAAGGTGGCGCCACGGAACTATAGTTATGCAATCCAGACAGAGATTTGGTATTTGTATATTAACTTAGTGTGAACACCCCAATTTTCAGCTAAACTACTGAACCTGAACTGCTATAGGCTTTCATGCATCTCGTGAGCATTAGCCATAATTCATCGAGTCGTTTCCGTGCGTTCGGTAAACCGAGAAAAATCTATTTATAGCCGACCAATCGCGTGCCGCCTCGCACGCTCCCTCACACTATACCCTCCTCGGACCTCGCAGTTTACCCGACCCCCAACTAATATACCACACCTGTGTTGTGAACTCGAAGTCAGTATCACTCGCCAATCTGCCACGGAAATCGACTTAGAATGGACACTAAACGTCTCAGTTGCCGCGAAATGCCAATAAATTAGTGGACTACATCTTATAACAGCACAAGATTGCAAATGACGGCAAAACTTAGCAGAAATATGCAATAACAATCAACCACCACAACAATGGTCACGTGATTTATCTGCACAGGTAAACAGTTTGTAAACAGTAAGTAAGTAACAGTCACAATCTGAACCGCCGTGAAAACGCACGAACGCAATATTGAATACTGAGTAGTGACTATTTTCTATCGCATAAAACATTTTTGCAAACTCCTCACAAAACAATGACGTAGTTCCAACGACTAAGATTTTGCTTGTGATATGCCTAAGGAACAAACATCAAGTCTTGACTTTTGTTTTTAGAGAAAAATTCTGATCAGTCATAGACTATCTTTTTGTGTCGAGTCTTGAAAAAGTTTAGGCTTGTTACTTGTGCGTATTTTTTGCACTGGTTGATAGCATGCGGATTTTGTTCGATCGTGCGAAACATAACAATTTGATGTTGCAAAAAAGCCCTAGTCTCAAAAAATTGCATTGGTCGGTAAAACAACTGAAAGTTTTAGTCTTTGCTTCAGTGTCAAAACCACACTGCCCGCATATCTCTATAGCTTGGTCTGTCCCAGTCGTTTTCCAGTGAACCCTCATGCTCTGGCATCTGTTGTAACAGCGTTAGATACTTGACTATATACTCCCAGTTGCTGAATTTCGATCACAGTAGGTAATGCTTTTCCATGCTTATAACAAACTTTTTCTTTTTTGTTTGTCAGCTACAACTTCGTGTCATGTCATGTTTTGTTGTCACCTATGATATATCACACTATACAGTACTCATAACTTGCATCTTGTACATATAACTCCCATCATAGTACTGCTAGGGTTCTGAGATTTTACGCATGCATCAGTCTGTTTAGGCAGCATCGCAATTCTGCCTAGTGGTAAACGTCATCACGGCGTGGTCCCTCCTGCGTCTACACGTAATCGTTTGCCTCTCACGCATTTGTCCCGCTGAAGCGGTTCAGCTGAATTAGATTATCTGCAGACAGATACCCTCACCCCGTGCAGGAAAAACGTTATCACACAGAAAAGCTTGAATTTAATACACACAATAACAACTGATGGCAAATTCAACGCACTCAAGTTATTATTGCATCATGGTGTTAATTACACTGCAGACGTTACTCTGCAAAACATATGTCACAAAAAAATCAAAGTTGTAAACCCTAAATTGCTGCGCTAAATAAAGAATGTGACTATGCAACAAAATAAGCCACAATTATCGCGGAAAAAGTTAGCAAGTTTATTCCCCCAGCATAATTCTGCTAACATAATACGAAACCAAAATTTAAAAAAAAACTTCGACAAATACAGCTAAGTTAACGTAGCAAAAAAGTTATCAAAAATGACTGCCAATGTGCCCCGTTTAACTAAGATGCCTGACCGCAACAGAATTTACTTTACAAACACATAATGTATAGTATCCCGTGAGTTAGGGGTCATTCATAAAGAACGTCTCTACTGGGGGGGAAGGGGAGGTAAAGCCTCACGTCGACAAAAGCAAACAAGGGGGAGGGAGATTTCAGTGAAAGCGGACGTCCAGACTTACACAACATCATGTAAGCATCCGAGCATCCAAGTGAGCAATTTGGTAGTTCACAGCAGCAGCCCACATCAGCAACAGGGCAGGTCAGACAGACCGTCCGAAGGTGGGTGGGGTTGGGCCAATGTGGACCGACACCAGTTTTACCACGCCCCCAGCACCGAGGCAGTCCTGAGCCATTAGCGTTGAGATAGTCTGCATATAAGTGGGGGGGAGATTTCCCTCCCCTACCATGTCACAGCATTAGCTCTGTCACATTGCCGGCTGACGTACAGCGCACCATAGCAGGCCTGATGGGTACAGGGAGGCAGAGCAGGCAGTAGACTGGTGTATCTTGCATCCAAGTCCAAGTGCGGCCGTCCCGTCCGCAGGGGGAAGAAGGGAGGGGTTGAGCCAATGCTGCCAGGGACAAGAGGGGAGGGGGTCAATTTTGGCTGATATTCTGTGGACGTCATTTATGGATGATCCCTTATACAACTGATGATCAATAAGAGGGTACAATAACAATGATGCAGTATGACTAGCAGCTACAGCAAACAAAAGGAAGGAAAAGCAATAAACATAATTATTATTTTATTAACTGTAAACTAAAATGTGCAGAACAGCAATTACAGAATATACCTATAGGCGGATGAACAGATTACTGTCGCAATATAGATACGACTATCGCTTTTGGAGGCAATTAGCAGTCGTATTATACACTGACATATATACAATGAACTGAACTGGTCGGCAAAGAGGTGTATGCATTAATGAATAGACCATGCCATGCTTGGCCTAACAGCTTCAAAACCTTCAGACAATGAAAACACTGGGAAATCAAATTTTTCATTTCATCCAACAGGTGCATTTTATTGAATATATGGCCACATAATCATTTTTTTCTTACATCATACTATCTAATACTCCTGTATGATTCTTGATTTTGAACTAGATGGTGGTTACAACTCCGTCGACTATTATGGCGCCACCAACATGTGAAAAGAAGCTAGCTAACCCCGTATCGCAGAGAGTGGGTAAACATTAGCCAACTAACCGTCATTGTTGGTAGACAGAAGTTCACCATAATTTTTTTGTTCAATGTGGGAAGGACTGTAGTTGATAACGCTGTTTACCGCTTGTCGATATCTCCATCCATTCCAGAGATATTCACGCTCAAAGACCACGCATGCACGCATGCAAGAACACTCCGAAAACATAATGCCTCAGGCCACTATGTTGGCAGAGGCATAAAAATGGCAACGAAAATTCAACTGGTACAAGCCAGAGGTTGGAATTATCAGCAGGAAAAAAGGCCAAGTCTGAAAACCACAATGCAGTCAAAAAAAGCTAAAGTGGGCTGGGCCAAAACGAAAACAAACAAAAGCTACAGTGCCAAATGCTTCATCAGTCTGTCCGCTAATGACATCATTCAGGCTCGTTACGACAACGGCAACAACTGGAAATCTGCAATCAGCCCTCCAATGACGTCACTTGTCGCCAGCCATCTCTGCAAGGTGCGACAGAATCTGAATGACATGCTCCGCAGAGTACATCTGCAACAACATCAGAAACTCTGGTCATATGATTTACGAAGACACCATGTATAAACACTCCATCAGTACTACATATAACAAGACTTTCGCTGAAAGTCTGGCTGGACCACAAATATCATTATATCAATATTAGCATGCAGCCATCCTGATGTATCTCACCAAGAGTCTGGCCCATCTGTCTGCCTTTCATACACATGGGCTACTGATATCAAAAACAAAAACAAATATATGGCAAAATTGATAAATTTTTTCCCCGAACCAGCAGTAACCAGCATGTCAATTTTAAGCACACAGATCAAAAGGGTTGCACAGCTATAAGTGGACGAAAGTTATTTTCTCCAGTTACGAAAAAGTGTCTAGTAAGAAATGAACAGGCTTCACCAAGTTTAGAATAATTAACAATAGATCTGAAATCAAAAGACAGCTGATCAATGAAAGCATGTGAGTAAAGGTAAAGTTGAAGTTAAGATACACTAAATATCAAAAGACAATAAAGGTTAAGATATAAAGGTCACCTTCAGTCCTCCATTGTGGCTGACATAGACAATAGACGTTCCAACCTTAGACAACTTTAACGCCTGCATCAACCACAGACCAACAGACACACCCAATGTTTTGTTATTTAGTTTTACATAACTTCTTTTACATCCAAATATAGGTAGATACCACAGTTTCTACAGCAATGTTTTTTTCAGATTCTGTCAGTGTTGGCAGGTTTCTACCAAAGATGGCTGCCGAAACCTGCCTACCTTGGCCAAAGTAAATTATGATGTAAACTCATAACGATGCACTTGACATTAGCTAAACCAATCTAACGATAGTATAATTGTGAACATACCGACAGCTTAATCGCGAAGTGGTGATAGAAATGTCGTTCCAGCGCATGAATAAAGGACACAACTTCATCAGCGTGGAAAGAGTCATTCGCAGTGGAATGTATACTGCATAGTAAACACACATACAACTTATCAACAATACACTTTTCTACGACAACAAGTAAAAAACTTAACCAAGACCAACTTAATTTGTCGAAAGGTGGAATCGCTGTGGCAAGTCCACCCAACTCCCCATTTGTATTTGCCAGGTGGCAGCGAAGGATTGACAGTATGGCTGCAGTTTGCAAATGCACATTTTGATTAGGGGTTTGATCTGAAATCTCCCTTCCCACTGAGGTCACTGGGTCAGGAACCCAATCTAACACAATGTATCATTGAACTGCATTCAACACAAGTGTATCAACCAAGTGGTATCTACAGGGTAGGCCAATAAAAAACGTGCCACTTTACTTTTGTCCATATGTTCGCCAGTTATTGACAGATTTTCAAAATTCTTTCACTGGCACACACTGCAGACAATTTGCAATAATGTGATTATTATAGATCCCACCACATCACAAATGTGTCTCTACACTACCTTGTGAAATATCAATGAAATATGAATACATAACGATAAGAAACAAACATTTTGGTAAAATTAAAAAAATACCTCAGACCAACATTGCAGTGACCCACACAGTCTAGTGTCATACAAATCATTCACCGCAATGTTGGTCTGAATCATTTTTTCATTTACCTAAATTTTTGTTATTATCATCAGTTTATGCTTACATTTATGTCACAAGGTAGTGTAGAAACACATTAACCACGAGGTTGGACGTATAATAATCACATTATTGCAAATTGTCTGCAGAGTGTGCCAGTGAAAGAATTTTGAAAATCGGTCAATAATTGGCGAAGATATGGACAACAGTAAAGTGGCACGTTTTTTATGGCCCACGGTGCAGAACCATGGAATGGTTAAGCAGGCAGCAGTGCACGAGTGTGAAAAATGGACATCCAGATAGACCACACTAATAAAACTAGATGGTGTTCACGACTCCGTCGACTATTATGCCTCCGTCAACATGTGACAATACAAGGCCAACTCAAACGAATTAGCATATGCAGAACGTGAAGTGTCGACTTAGGGCGGGTAAAAGTTTGCCAACTAACCATTGTTGTTAATGGAATGAAGCTCACCATTTTCTTGTTCGATGCGGGAAGGATCATAGCTGATAACGCCGTTTACCGCTTGTCGATATATTCATTCATTCTAGAGATATTTGCGCCTAAAGTCAAAAGTTGCCCTAAATCATGCCAAATTTTGATGTTTTTGGCCCTTAAAATTTTTTGCGGGAGAACCCCAAATTTTTGGACCTGCAATACAATACAGGACGCACTTCCGACCATGGTGCAAAATTTCACGGTGATCGGTCAACAGACCTTGGCAAAATATTTGTTCACGACTGTCATACGTCGCACAGACGAACGCATGAACACCCCGAAAACATAATGCCTCCAGCCACTATGTTGGCGAACTGGCGGAGACATAAAAACATGTGAGAACAAGCAGAATCGCTCGCACTGCAATAATAAAAAAGTGAGTCACAATGCAAGACAAGCATAAAACACCTCAGCCAGAGCTGATGACAGTCCTGTGAGTTGATCGAGTAGACAATGCGAGTCAACGCTGTTATCTCAGCAGGCATCGTGTAGACCAACTCTACTTGCTGCGGATTGGTATCTATATACCACAAAAAATCAGATTAAAGAATGTTCTTATTCCTTTACTGACCAATGTATTGTCTAGGGGATTGCCAACTGGCATTGTATAATGCCAAATAAGCCAAATTTGTCATTTTAAAGTAACTCAACTGTAAAAAGTTTAGCTCAGCAGTTTGGCACATTTTACGTACTATTCTTTGAATTTTACAGTAGAACTCAGTTTTGGCATCAGTTTGGCAGTAACAAATGATTTTATCGTAGATGGCACTGTTAAAAACTTGGTACTTTTTGTCAGTGAAATGCATGCATTTTGAAGACAGGTAGCAAATGGAATTGATAGATGAACTGAATCCAATTTTATTCACACAATTATTGCTACGATGTTACCAGATCGAAACCGAGAAAGCAAGTGCGTCAATCAACTATCAAAAAGCCTTGTAGCCTAGAAGTGACGTCAAGGGGCGTGGATTTCTTGGGCTCACTGAACCCAGGTCACTGCGATTTCCTGGCTACAGCCTGTAGCCCCAAAATGTAAACACATCGTTAGGCTCCACCTCCAACCCATATAAGTCTCTAAAAAGCCTTCTAAGGAGCTACGACGATACCATTCGTAGCCTTAGCCTACTGCTACTTAATATTCAATTCCTCCCCCAGGCTACTGCCCAAGAGCAAGACTTAGCTATGACCTTCACTTTAGCAAAGCCTAGACAGCCAGGGAAAATCCAGTGTTTACAGTTTTTATAAGTAACTGACGTCCTACCAGCCAAGACGCCACGCTACAGAGCTACAGAGCCAAAGGAGTCGACAACCAGATAAACCGATAACCGCTGGATTTCATTGGTGAATACTGAATAAAACAACAGAAAATCTGCATATACATTGCTTGCTAAATATCCCCACAGCAATGCAGGTATACAGAATGCCGATGATAAGATTGCCATCGAAAGAAAGACCTAAACTTCATACATGGGATAAAAACTTGATCTGTCCTTTATGTGAGTGAGCGAGTGCGTAATGTTCAACGTCCCACCCGACACATTATAGGTCATTTTGGGAATGGCCTTTCCAGGCAAAATTGTACATACACAGAATAACGGAACGGAAATTTTAACCTTTACAGAATAACCTTATGTCCCTAAAGAGACGTGACAGCAATGCTGGTACACTTGACCACATATTCGTCCAAAGCAGAGAAAAATTTGACGAAGATCCATTGATGCATATTGCATACAACAGACACTGCAGAAACAATGTTGCAGACAAGGTACACAAACATGCATAGATACAGACAACAACATGAAAGCATAATGCCAATCGATACTGTCTAGCACTACTGTGTGTGGTACCTGTGAGGTAGCCAGCAAACATGGCGACTATCCACGACAACTCCAATGCAGACATCAGCAGGGGACTGATGCAACAGTCAAACTGACACTGAACAAATGTAGCACAGTCATACATATACCGAGACATATAAATAGAAACAGCAGAAAATCGCAGCAAAAAATGGCAGAAAACACCACGACATACTTTTGTGAAAATCGCAAAAAAACATGGCAATATCACAGCACAGACACGGCATCAAATCACAGGCCAAAAGACCACCATACAGTCTATAAAACTCAACATTTGGCATTGCAGTGCAAGATTTTCTTGTCACTGCAGAGTTCTAAAATACATATTTCTACAATGACCTTGTGCTCACATATTGAGCCAAAAAGTAATAGAGCACACCGACTTCGATACCGGAAGCAAACGTAAATATTTTTTTTTTGTGTCAAAATCACACAATTAACCTCAGCTTATACTAATTAAAAACCAAAAAAATCCATGTGAAAAATGCAAAATCACAATATTTTGGCTAACAAGAAATTTGAGCTAATGCACAAGAGAAGCGCAAAAGCCTATAGCAGCTCCCGTTCGCAAACTATCGGTCTATTTCCAGCCATTTCATCACAGTTCATTCTTTGCATGTGCGCTGCAGCCGAAGATTGTAAAAATCAATAAAAACCCCTTTCTTGAAAATTCAGGGTTTTTTAAAGTCATCGATGTTGATACAACTATAAAGCTCGTCACTAGTGTTTGTTGTGATAGGCAGCATGCCCATGCCAATATGCAACCGTTTTAATGAAAGACTGGCCAACAACGCTAAAATAACGACTTTTACGGGGGTAACGCTCTTTGATGCCCTCATTCGCAGGTTTCCTTGACTTGGACCATCAAAATCTACGTTCAATGCTACAAATTTCATAAGCAGCTTGTCCATGTCTATCTCAATTGATTTTGGCACAATTCGCTGTTAAATGTGTCTCACAGCCCGAAATTGCCAAAAAATCCACAAAAACCCCTATTTTGGCGTTCAAGGTTATCCAAGATCATTGAATTTGGCACCAATCGAAAGCCAGTGTACAACTTTCTATTAGTTATTAATAGTAACCTAGGCTCTATCTCACACCATTACTGAGGTACAGCAACTTATTGGCTAAAAATCGCAATTTTTTTACCACCTTTTCACTTGGTGTCCTCGTTCTGGGTAAACCCCTACGAATTTATGGTAAAGCTTTACAGTTCCTGAAACTAGAGTCTTGCAGGCAGCCAATGGTAAAGATTTGGTGATCCTAGCTTGCACCATTTTTGACTGATCCACCCGTAGTCCCGTATGACAGACAGACAGACAGAACTGCGATGGCTAAGACGCGCTAAAGCAGTAACTGCTTTTGCACGTAAAAGCATGGCAAAACATGGCATTTTGGCAAAAATCACAGCATTTGACGAAAATCATGGTTTCCGTGATTTTCTACTGTCCCTACATATAAATCAACCAAGTACATAAATAGTTCCAAAAAGATGAGCTGATACAGCACTCAAACTGACTGCCAACACACGCAGACAGACAGAGAGACGGACAAAAAACAAGCTGGTAGGTGACATAGCTCACAACTGCTATAAACAATAGGCATGCTGCAAACATGGTCAGACACAGACATGCTATCTGACCATAAGGTCCACCTATAGCAGTCACAATCCATCCAACAAAAACAGTCACAAAAAATTCCAACCCGCCGTCAAATATTTTGATGTAAGACCAGCTGCCTAAATAACCAAAGTTTACAAAAGCGATGAGTGGTTTATAATAAATGATTAACATCGAAGAAAATCTACAGATATGTCTATAATGTAAATTGTTTCTACCTGCCACCAGGAGAAGAGAGCATCCCGGAGTCTGACGGGACCTCGGACCAGGACAAGTGGCAGTAACGTAAACTCCGACTCCACTCCTCCAAGAGTAACATCGAAGGCTGACCCATTGTAAGCTGTACACATCACTGCTGTCAGTACCACATTAGCTGCACCTTTACCTGAACAACAGCAGTTGCACACATGGTAATCATTCTCCGGACGAACATCCATGATGATCTGCGGCACTCCTGAACATTTTTCTGGCACTCAACTAGGGTAACTTAACCCTAATACTAACTGTAATATAACGTAGATATAAATATTATAAAATGAAACACAAGTAAGCAAAATTCAGGATAAAGAGCACAAAATAATTGGCATGGAGTACTAGGTGAGAAATAGTAAAAAGCCTGTTGGCGCAATTTATAGTTAAGTTTTTGGTCAGTTTTCTCTGACAAGATTTTTTCCCTGTCATTTCGCAGATTTTGACTGAAATCCCAAATTTACTTGACAGCTGTAAAATTACCCAGTGACATTCACTCTGTACATATGCAAGCTATCAAAGACAACATATCCCCAGTGGTGTTGGGGGCCAAAAGGTGGGAAGGCCAGTTATCCTTCCCCTGAATCTTGAGCTGTCCAAAAATTTCCTTATATTAAAAAAGTTTTTGATCAAAAATGAAAAATTTGGTGATAAAAACTCCCACTTCTAAGAAATTTGTCAACAAAATTGAAATTTGGAGCACCCATAATCTCCTCCATCGAAAATTTGCAGTGTCTGTCAAAAAATTGCAACTTCTTGGCCCGCCTACTTTTTTAATTTATGATGTTCCTGGTGTTCCCACCGATACATTTTAGCCTGTTGGAAATGTCTTCACTTAAGTTGATGACCCACTGGCCAGTTTCCGGCGCCTGTTTTCTTCCGGCGCCTGTTTCTGGCGCCGAAAACAGGCGCCAGTCTTCTGGCGCCAGAAACCATGACACACTTTGCCAGCAAATGATACCGACAGCTTGTCAATTACTCTTTTCTTCAAACTTTTATCATGATAATTTTTGCGCGCGAAAGCAGGTACTGCTTTCAGTGCGTCTTAGCCATCGCAATCCTGTCCGTCTGTCCATCACACGGGTGGATCAGTCAAAAATGATGCAAGATAGGATCACCAAATATTCAGCGTCAGCTGCCCGGAAAACTCTAGTTTCAGGGACCGTAAAGCTTTGCCATAAATTCAAAGGGGGTCACTCCGAACGAAGGCGCTAAATGAGAGGGAGTGGGCAAAATTAGCGATTTTTGGCCAATAAGTCGCTGTATCTCAGTAACGATGCGAGATAGGGCCTAGGTTACCATTAATCACTAATAGGAAGTTGTACGCTGGCTCTTGATTGGCGCCGAATTCAATGACATTCAATGACCTTGAACGCCAAATAGGGGGTTTTATGGATTTTTTTGGCGATTTCAGGCTGTGACACAAGTCTATATCACTCACAAGGTGGCGCCATGGAACTATCGTTATGCGATCCAGATAGAGAACTTGGTATTTGTATATTAACTTAGCGTGAACACTGCAATTTTCAGCTAAACTACTGAACCGGAACTGCTATAGGCTTTCGCGCGTCTCATGAGCATTAGCTCAAATTTCTTGTTAAGTACACATTGTAGAGAAATTCTTTTTTTTCATATGGTACTGTTCTCTAAGTTGAAAAATGCTGTCCTCACTCCACTTTATATTTTGTCTTTGTTTACAAACAAACGAGCAGCGATATCATTTGCTACGACTGACCAATCAGTTCAGCTATCCAAATTGTTTCCAGCATGAAACTGAACATACTCTATCTGGCACCAATTTCTGACACCAGAAAAATATGACAGACTGAACAGTTTCTGACACCAGAAACTGGTGCCAAAAACTGGCCAGTGTGTCATCACTATTACTAGCTTCTGAAAATAAAGGCCAGTCTTTGGTTCTCAATTTATCAGTCAACAACAAATCAGTCAACCTATTTAGCTCATTAATATTCCCATCCATGCTCAAGACAAACAGCAATGAAAAATAAACCGTTTATCTGTTTGTTATCCTATGTTTTACGACACTTTACAAATGTGCTCGAGTTCACATTTAACTTAAATACTACCTGCAAGAAAAGTAAATGAGAACTGCAAAAGTCACACATGAAAAAATCAATAGTTATTTTAATAGCAATCTCCTGGAAATACGCAAACTTTACAGAAAGGAGCAGCTGGAAAGAATGAAAACTTCATTAGAGCTGGGCCAATAAAACTGTAGCATCGGTAGCATCACTAACCTGACTTTGGACGTTGTAGCAGCTCTATTCCAATGCCGTGCATAACGTCTAGGTGGCAAATCAACAAATTAATGAAAACTGTATGGTACTTAATAGCAGTAAACACTAACTAAATATCTGCCTCATAAACACAAATATGACCCAAGTAAAAGGAAACTAGCAAACACCTTAACAAATCATATATCACAAAATTCAATATCAGTTTATATGACTGAGAAGCAAAGAATCTGATGCTCTAAAAATCAGCAAATTATGTACTGTACAACAGATATCATCATCTGACACCTGCTACAGACATATTATACAAAATAACTACAGCTTGCTGGAAACTAACCAATTCAATTTATTGGGCCTATGACACTTTTTATTATAACAGACAACTGAACAGTAAATTGATGCCATAAATTATTTTTTAAAACATGTGACATTTATTAATTATTAATAATAATTATCACTACCAGTAAACTTGTCCAGTTACTCCAGTATGCTAAAAATATCTTTCATACAAAACTTTGTGTCATGACTAATACTCATGTAGAGTGGATTGAAGAAACAGGAGACCTTGAGCCAAAGTACAAAAAATTGATACAATCAGTATTCAGTAGACTACTGGACATATAAAAAATCAAGATGAAACATATTCTAATATTTCATATCAAAGGTTTATGGATTTCAGTAGCAAAATAAAAAATCCTAGCAAATCAAGGCAAACAGCAATATTTCTAGCTACCATAAATCTGTGATGTTTTTGTGCTGACCTAAAAAATGGCTGTTTATCAGCAAAATGTTCACTTGAAACATAAAAGGCACCGCATTTCAATTAATCTCCACCAGCAGTAATAGGTCAAGACACTTACCCGTTCCATCGTCATCCTTTAGCTTCAGTTGTTTGATTCGTGCTAAATCTGCAGTTTCTTCCCCAATGCCCGACAACTCCTTGGATGATACCTGCAGGGCAAGATACATGTATGCTAAGATGCTATGTTTTATAATACAGCATGCAGGCAAAAAATCTAATGTATTTCACACTCTTGTATAATACAAAATGCTATAAAAATCATTAAAATCCTAAAGTGAGCAAATTCTAATTGAAAAACAGCTTTAAAGTAAATCAAAGGAAGTTAAAGCAATGCATAACTTTTTGCAGTTTTCAGGTCTGCCGCCATGATAATGCTAGATTCAGTTGAAGCAAGCACAGTGTCCACAAAGATAGAACTTTTCTTTCTGTGCTGCATTAGATAAATAGGCACTGAAGATGTAATTTATTTATTTAATCTTAATATGCACACAATGCACTGAAATTTTTTTTTAAAAACTAGAATAAAAACTAGAAATTTGGGGCAAAGCCCAACGTGAGTCCTCCCGGCGCCCTAAGTCCGACTGGTGGAAATTAAGGAGGGGGGGGGGTAAAATTTCCTTGGCATGAAAGTCACCTGGCCCGAACTTAAATGCATTGGTATACGCCGAACGCGCATTGTCGACTTAGGGTAGGTCAACATGAGCGCTTATAACTTGGTTTGTCGTGGACCGAATTTCACAAAATTTTTACTTTTCAATGCCGAAAAGATCGCTCTCGTCAACGCCATTTAGATTTTGTCGCTACCTTTATTGTTTCCAGAGATATTTGTGGTCAAACTCGAAAGTTGTCGTAAAACGTACTAAATT
>Ga0209671_1000518_pt1 | contig 26115 bp, 17 predicted proteins | sample WorMetHERISLAND2_2_FD_187401 | JGI IMG/M metagenome (GOLD analysis project Ga0209671, IMG submission 187401) | Marine gutless worms symbiont microbial communities from Max Planck institute for Marine Microbiology, Germany - Olavius geniculatus... | ecosystem: Host-associated > Annelida >...
GGAGGCAGTGTTTGAATTGCCGGGGGGGGGGGTTGGAGGGTTGAACCCCTAAACACACTGTCAAATTATGTGCTGGGGGTCAGCTATATACTATATACATACAATTTACATCATAATTTTGGTCGGTCTCCGACCGTCGAAAAGTTCACTCTGCAGCTAATTTCTCGCAATTCAAACACTGGTGGCAGGTAACACTGCTCTCATACAACAGTTAACGCACCGTAACTCATATGAGGTGTATACTTGTATACTTGCCGTGAAGAACTTGTCCAGCGGTGGCTCGTAGATGGGCATCATAGCGACTCGGCATCGGTCACGCTTGGCCAGTGTGTCGGTCGAGTTGTGACCGGGTCTCATGCCGACACCCTCGGCCAAGATCTGCTCCAGCTGCGGCGTCGCTCCACCCGTTATCATTGTGCGTATCAGCGTCAATGCGTTGTCATTGAAGTACGCCTGCACACAGTAATGTGAGTGAGTGAGTAGGGTTTAACGTCCCACCCGACACAGTATAGGTCATTTCGGGGACAACCTTTTCAGACAAAACTGCACATACACCTAATAACAGATTAAAGTTTAACCTTTACAGAATGTTCAACCTTTATTAAACACAAAAAACGACCTGAACGTAAAATTCTAAAAACTACCGATTATAATTGTGCATATGCAATGGTAATGGCAGTGCTAATAATCTTTCCTGTTATCCTCCAGACAGTCATTAATCTCAGAATGCTGTCTATTAGAGGGCAGGAGGCACACAGTAGGCTATAATAGTAATCACATCTATCATCTTAGCACTTGTGTTGTTCTTGCGCGTAAAATCCTTAGGGGCTTAGCGAAATATCGACCTAACAACATTTTTTCCTGAATCTAAAAACACAATATCAATTTATTTATGTATAGTTAGGCCCAATATACAACCTAAACAAATTAAGTACACACTAAAAAGGAATATTTAAAAAAATAGAACAGCAGTATGACGCCACGGCCTGACAGGAGATGCCAATATTAGGCTACTAGAACTAAAATGCGAGCGATAAGCCTAGTAGGCCTATTTAAATTTAAACGGTAGGGTTAAATCTAAAGTTTTCGACCACGGCACTTTAATGAAAGTGCCCCAGGCGACTAGCCCGCTGGTGCCACAATCACTTGCTTAGACTTATCGTACTCGCAGTAATCGAAAATGTTAAATTTACCGTTGGAAACTAGGCACTATTTGTCATACGTAATTGTACGACTGCCAACAGCTATGCTACACTTCGTTTATGCTTTACGAATGCGCTGTAGGTCTAAGTCTGCTTAACGTTCTGCAAAGCGCATCATAAGCCCAGAGCTTGTCAATTAAAGACTGTAGAAACTAGGAAGCATTACAGTAGTAAGCTCTAGCATATTCAAAACATAATTAAAAGCCAGTGAGAGGTGAAGACTTTATCTGTGCAGACCGTGCTCATGAGAGAGTCGAGGACGCTGACGGCGAATGCCGTGCCGCATGCAAACGGCTGCGTCATATAGAGCTCCGTGTCAGGGTCGTCGTCGTCGTCCTGGTCTAAGAACTGCACGTTCGTGTCGTTCCCTGCCGCCAGCAATATACACAGCGTTTCAAAAACATGCTACCGAACTTGTGGCCGTATCTGTGTATTTGTCTGGCACATTCCGCGGAAACTTTGCGATAAAACTGCCGTCGTGCAGGAGATCCCATCGTACCTTAAATGTGTCGCTTTTAAAATACGAATGCTGCAATCATCAAGCGTGCTTGGGTGCGCGTAGTCAGATTCATCCAATAAATCAATCCGGGATTTTTAAAATGCTGAGATACAAACTACGATCAGATATCATGTTTATGACGGGCAGCGACTGTGGAGACAGGAGAGAAAATCGAGTTTGGTTTCATCGTCTAGCGACAAGTCAAGACAGCGTGGAACAGATACGGTGCAATCAACTGACCGAGCTCAGTGATCATCGGTATCTGGGCTCCCGAGCGGACGGCGCGCCCTTCACCCACTACAGTCACTGCTGCCGCAGGTGACTTCTGAGTGACCGCCGTAGATTGAGTTTCATCGTGACCCACTTGAGGCAAGAAACCTACACGCATCATGCCATGTCAACGTGATCTGTCACGCGTCACGCAACAACAATGCCAATAATCAATAACATCTAATAATTCAGCAAAATGCAACTTTCCTTTACTAATATGTTAACGTTACAAGCTTTTTGCAACCGCCGTTGCTTTCGTTGCTTTCGTCGGAACAATTTCTGAGCGGCGTGGTGACATCTAGCGCCGAAATAAAATTGTTTTGATGACGGCAACAGCGGTTGGCAAAACGTCAATAAGTCAGCAAATAAAAGTTGTAATTTGACGACTTTTTATAGCACGGCGTGTTGTTTATTAGTTAGACCCTAATATTTTAATCTGAGTTTATTCAATTATTAGCAGTCCAGTCATCCATAAAGGCAGTCCAATAGGTTTACCAATTCTGACAAACAAATAGCCTAGTTCAGATACCTGCTAAATCATTGAAAGAATTTTGGCCATTGAATCGTTACCATTTTTTACGTGTACTAAAACTCAGCAAACATGACGCAAAGTGTAGCCTATACTTTGAAAAAAACAGAACTTTGTTCTTACCGACGGTTTTCTTGCCATCTGTGCGTAGAATGCCATGAAAACACAAACATACATTCCACAATATGATGTGTTGCAGAAAATACACACGCACAAAAACATATGCAATCTCATAACAACAGACGACAGACGACTGTTGGCACGTTTAAGTGCTATCTACAGGGTGTTCCAAAAAACGGATACCCAATTTTATTTTTAGAATAACTTCGGTAATTCAGCACCATCTAAAACTCATCTTATTACACAGTACATCACATGTCCTATCCGTAGGGCCTAAGCCTTTTGCCCATAAACATTCTATAGCGTTTGACTTTAGATAGTCTATTTTGCTTGAGCTTATCCTCAACAAAGTTGAGTTAAGGTAAGGTGTAACGATGATCCACTCCATAACTTTATGATGCTGTAAATTTCCCTAAAATTTGCGAAAATTATTTAATTCCAAATTTTAAAAAGCTGCAAAAACAAATTATTTTCAAACATAGGTTATATTTTACTATTTTACATCATTCTCAGAAAACCCAGGTCCCAACAAAAAAAAATCAACTGACAACATCCAAGAGAAATCATGCGATTCAGGCCTTACGTTTCTGTCCAAGTGAATCGATGAAGCCTATGTCGTCGTTGCCAAGAAAATAATTCAAACAGTAGTTACATGTGAAATAAAACATTAGTAGAAACCTGTGGAGCCGGGAGTGTTGTAAAGCAGACCACTAGTGTCGTCAAACGTCATCGCTTTGATATTGAGTGAGCAGAGAATCGCTTCTTTGTCGACGAGACTGCCGTCCTCAACGTTTGACTTGCGCGCGGACAGAATGACGCACATTGAGCACAGGTTGACTTTCACCGCACGCAGGTTAGCACGGTTCAGCGACGAGCCCTATGTACACAACGCGCCGGTAAAGAATATAAATACAAATAAACTACAAAGTCAGCAATAAAAACAACCACCAGTTCTAACTAGCTATTAGGCCTAAACTTTATAAAAACTATGAAAAAACTATTTTAATCTAACTGAAACGAGAGAGCTGGAACGAAAGTAATGCAGATCTGATTATTTGCAGAAACCAAAGTAATCACAAACGCAGCTGTTGTACCCCACCTTGTCTATCGAACGTATCAAAGACCAAAACAGTAGACTTTAAACAGATAAAAGATATAAAAAGAATAAAACTGATTATCACAAGAAAGCGCAGAAACATAGCAGTTTTATTTATACTGCAATGGACAGCACACTGCCGAGAGTGCTTACGTTGAGTATGCTGATCTTGGGAAAGCTGTGCAGACTTTTCCACTCCTTGCAGATGTAGTCCTTGTCGCCTATGATGACGACGTGCTTGAGCTCTGAGTGGTCGTAGTTGCTGGCACGCAGAGGCATGATGAGGTTGCGTAGTCCGATGAGTGGAGACTCGGCCTTGGCAAACAGACAGACGACCACGTGGTCACTGAGCACTGTCTGGGCAGCTTGATCGCGGTCCTAACACACCAACGTCATCAACGTCATCAACGTCATCATTATCGTCATCGTAAAGAGGCTTAACGTGGCCTGAATAACTACATGGACTCATATGAGTAGTAAGAGGAAAAAATGCAAGAGGTGCATGTGCACCTCAGAGTTCAATAAATATGCAGTTTTGCGCAGGAAAACTAACGTTTCCGGGCTTTTTCGTGACCAAAAAAACGTTTGCGGCCGGGGCTCTGTCCCATACCTAGCTGGGAAAGCTTGCCGCACTCCCCAGACTCCCTAGCTGGTGGGAAAAGGCTCGCTCCCAAGAACCTCACCTTCGCTCTCAGTTTCGGTCTCGATTTTTGGCCCTTTGGGCCTCAAACTCCTGCTCTAAACTTCAATTTCTGGCTACGCTAATGCAAGCGCTACAGCAATTTAGCAAAAAAAATTACTGCGGCAAGTCCACACAACTCTTCGTTTGTATTTACCAGGTGGCAGTGTATGACTAACAGTTTGGTGGCTGCACTTTGCAACTGCATGTTCTGGCTAAGGATTCGACCGCCAAATCTCCCTTTGCCCTAGTGGTCAGTGACCCTATTTAACACACTGTGTCATTGGACCTTACAAGTATACTTACCAAATGACAGCTAAATCTGTCGAACGGTTTAAGTAGGGCGCATGAGTGACAGACGACAGACAGACGGACCAAGCTACGGAGAAATGTGTAGAAATAGGCGAAATCTTTTGCGCTGCAAGAGGGATTCTGCCTAAAAGTTGATTCTTTGACCACGACAGACACGACTAGGACCACAGCAGACTACAGGACGTCACGTATTAGCTGTTATCTTCCTTGCAGATGCCATTTGATTAGCTGTTAATTTGCAATATGCATCTAAATCACACCCAAATATGAGTGGCAAATACGCCAATACAGCAATCAAAACCTCCAAGTCCACGAAATCGATTTGTTGTAGATTCGTTGGTCAACAAGTCGTAGAGCAAGCTGTGCATCATTTTGTTATGTCGTGGATTTGTTAATCGCTTCCGATATTTTGTTCTGCAACAAACTGGTTGTAGTTTTGCCCTAGATGTTTAATCTGTTGCGGATTCATTTTCGGGCTTGTCGTGCGACAAATCGACAACGACAGATCGAAGTAAGTAGAGTGTGGGTTTAACCCGAGTAAAGGACTTACGATAAGGCAGTCTTCGATGGGTCGCGGGGAGCAGTAGTGGAACATGCCGGTAGAGTCGAACTGTTGTACGATCTCATCAGAAACAAGCATCGTATCGGCAGGCTGTAAACCCATGTAGTCCGCACTGCTACCGATAATTACACAAACACATCACTGCGACGAATAGTTCTTACTAACTTTATAAACGCTTTTAAATTTATCATACAACTTGTTTTAACGGTTTTCTTTATATTTGCATTTCTTTTCATTCTAATAAACGTTAAACGATCAGTGTGAAAATGACGGTGATTTAAAATACTAATTATGAAAGTAAACCGATGCTGATAAAATATATTATGTTGAATTTTGTAGTTTGGTTTACTTAGTTACGTACGACAATAAATTAATGAATATGAAGAAAATCTGTAAGCTTACCTTGAGGGAACGAACTTAGTCAAGTAAAAAAAAGATAACGTATTTTTGTTTAAAAACTTTATCTCTTATAAACGAAACGATTATTATTATTTTTGTTTTTCCTAACGCTTACTGCTACACACTATGCTTATCTGACATTCACAAGACAGAATGCTGTTACAGAAACAAAGAGAGAATCAGCACATTACGAACTGCAACAGTGCTGCACTGCGGCAGGCAATCATCATAAAACTGACTTCAGCCATTGATATGCCGCAGCAATCAACTAGGCCTAGGCCTATATACAGCCATCGACTCCATTCTCTGTCGATGTTTCACGCATCAGCTGTATTGCTGTATCTAGGCCTAAAATCCCAGCTCCGTGATCCATGTTTTTTTCCTTAAACAGAAGCGATCCAGCGGTATACCTGGCCTTCGTGATCTACCCTTCGTTTCGTCTGGGCTTGGTGCTGAAGTGGCTCAGAGAAAACTAGTTTTTAAAAAACGTATTATTCTAAATGCGCCAAAAATTTTATATTTACACACAACGTTAACGCGTGCAGACATGCGTCGACTCGGCAGAAACAAATTAGACGAATATCAACTGCAAAACTGCCCAACAACGATTCCGCAACCGAGAATAGCGTCAAGATAAGCAGCGATCACGTTCACTCTTCATCAATAAACCGAGCACCGGTGACAGCCTATAATGTTACTGCAGCGGCTCTCGGCAGACTTATATAGCAGGGAAGTTGTTTATGGCGTGCACACCATATCGCGGAGGCCACCGGCCAACAATGGCTCACGTCACCATAAAGCACTGACGACAAGACCCAAAAACCATAACGCTCCGGTTCAATGCTCGAGTATCAATAAAAGCAAGGGCATCTGGTCCCCCTGAGCCACTGCAGCAAGTACCCCATTTTTCCCCCTTTCCTTTCGTTTTTCTTTTTCATTCTTTTTCCCTGTCTCTTCAACGGGGGTCCTCTTCTACGCCTCTCCTCCAGCCGTCGTCAATTTTGGGGATAATCTGAGCCCAAAAAGCATTTCGAAGCAAGATAAAAAGATTCATTTATGTATAAGCATGTTGTTTGAGAAATGTGACGTGTTAAGACGACTGTTGGTCTAACTTAAAAATTTGCGCGTGACGTACCCCAATAACATTTTCCAAACTCCACCCTAAATTGTTTAAAACATTCCCCTACTTTTGCGATAAACATTTGCTCAGCGGGTTTTATACACTGTAGACGGCCGTGAATAAAGCTTGCGATGAGTATAAACTCACACGTTGACGTTGACGCTGTGTGGCGGCACGCCCGGCTGCTGGTTCAAACCCTTCAGACTGGAACTGTAAGTAACAGTCACACAGTGAACCCAATCATCACGTGCGTCTCATACACCGTCATCTTGCGCTGACAGCAAAAGCTCCCGTTCCTCCGTACGCGCGGCGCCGCTTTAAAAGTCATTTCGTCACTGTAATGAACGTTCATGTGCGTCGTCGAAATAGCCTCATATAACGTGTTTCGTTACAGCGAGTCTATGTCAACGACTCCGCATTCAAGTATTTGCAGACGCGTCATAAAGTAGAAACTTCATTAACAGTTTGTACTCGTATGACATTGTATCAGCTTGATTAGGTCTATGCATTACAAAAGACAATCCTTGCTATACTACTACTATACTACTAGCAGTAGGCCTAAGTAATGCTAATACTATAACCAATCTACTACAGTGTATTACAATTACATGTATTACTATTACCAGTTTTATTAATATTTCAAAATTTCTTTAGCTGGTCATTATCAAGGTTGCTGTAGGGCTAGTCCAAAGACATATTTTAGACTGTGTAGGGCTTATACAGTACTCACACCACATCATGCACACTGATACTGAATATGTTTAAAACTTTTTACATCTTCTTTAATATTTTCTCCACAGCGTTCTGGCAGATCCAGATTTTTATGAGCATTACGTCTAAGTGCACTGTTCACTATCAGCTAATAATTTTTGTCACCTATCTTTAAAACCCATTCATAATCTGGCACTTGTAAATCTTTATTCTATCAATTTAACGACAGAACAGATAAATGTTAATCAGTTTAAGCGTTACCAAGAGAAAGTGGAACCAACACGGCCAGACTTGCTGACTGGAGGAGGAGACTTGCTACCAAGACGAACAAACGGCACATCCACGGCTAACAGTCACACGCGCGCAGACACAAATCAACATTCTGCCGGCTTTAATGGTTATGGCGATGATTAAATGGTATAGTTCTTCATAAAAACCCATTTCAAAGCTACGAAACGCCACCTGCCATACTGAATCAGTGAATCACACAGCGTTACCTGTCACCGACACGGATAAACACTTCTCGCCACAACCCCAGTCACCCCGGAGGGATGAAAGGCTGAGTTGACTTAGGCTTTGCACTGCGCGAGGTATAAATCGTCAATAATTTTAGCAGAAGCCAGTCACCATTGCGATGCACTAAAAACTGTGACACGATAACCCGCGCAAAAATAGCTACAAGAGCCCAGTCACTACCGCACAAAAAAAGAAGAAAAGACAAAGCAAGACAACAGCAAAAACAGGAGTAAATTTTCTTAGTATGGTGTCACGAATGTAAGCGAATAAGATCGATGGACAATCGTGAGAGAAATGCAGCCGACATACTGTGATCGCGGTTAATGAAGGCATCGTTATGTCGAGCGGCTGTGTTCGGTTTACGAGCACCAATTGCTGCTGTAATGACACAAAACACTTCAAAATGTCGTCATGTCGCCATTCAACTTACACCTACAGATACTGTATGACGCAACATTAAATAATTATCCAAGACCTGACTAAAAGCAGCAACCTTGTTTAATGCTTTAAAATGCAGCAGTCAAATATAAACTCTTAGCCAAAAATCTTATTATTTTATCGTTATTAGTATTCTATTTTTAGTCATTAGTTTTTCTTGTCGAGAACTGCAGTTACTGTATTGGCTGCTGCTAAGTTTAAATAAAAATCCATAATCAATAACATTTCGGTCTGAGATCAGGTAAAAAAACTTGCGTGTTTTGCAGCGGCATTTCTTGACGTATTTGACGTCGCTGACGTCTTTGTGGCAGATTCTGCAGTAGTAGAATGCCCTGCAATAGGCCCACAAACAGACAGACAGTCAGACAGTAATACACAACGTGCTGTGGTCGTTTCTGTATTATATGCCGCGCTGGTTCTCCTGGCTTAACGGATCATACGTAACGGCAAAGTGCTGATGGGATGAAATGGCGGTCCCATGAAAGTTGCATTTATCGTTCAATTGGCAGCACTCTACGCTGCTGAGTATAACGCTGACGTGCTGCGGTGACGTTTACGATTCTAGACGCTCTATATAGGCCTAGTTGTTATCTACTCCGTCGATGACGATCCACAATTTTCGTACTCGTTAAATTTCTCCTGATACTTCCTGAGAATAATGCGCTTTGAGCAGATGCACTGCACACAAACTGGCCATTTTATCATCGTTTATGCATGTATAGGTGCATTAAAGTGCAAGTAAATAAACGAATGAATAAATGAGCGAATTAATTTATCTACAACACACCGAAAAGCACAGCACAGAGAGAAAAATACACGTTGACAGCATATCCAGCGAAAAATGGCATGCCCCGCTAACAGATGGCCTACGAAGAAATACACAGTATAGACATCTTAAGAGTATTGTCTAGAACAGTTTGGCTTCGAACTCTCAAGCAAACTAACTGCCAGTCGAACCAAGAGATTTAACAGTAAACTTACTGACTTCAAGTCAACTGTGCGGTAGATTTGTTTGAAGTTTTATATAACAAGTTACTTCTTCAATTAAGGTTAGTTAAATAGTTCTATGTCTGTTACCATTTATTTGGTGAGCAAGGATAGGCCTATATAGTAATTACAGAACAGACCGTTTGACGTCGTCTGCAGACTCGGCAAAGAAAAAGCCCTGAGTATTGGACTCGATGATGAACGTCGGTCCCGGGTTGATGGCTAGAGAACTGTCGGCGCCATTGTCACCTCGACCCTCGACAGCGATCAGCAACAGCTTCAACTTACTGAAACACAACCTGCGACAAACAGACGTCACGCCGCACTGGATTATTGACCGCTAATCCATCCCATCTTTTCTCCTCGCTCGAATACGGTATAATATCAATCAAATATTGAGAACCGACAACCAACCTCTCATTCTAGAGATTCTCAATATAACAATATCTCAGCAACGGGTCACTTGATCTACTTTATATTTGATTCTAGGTAAGATTTTCAGTATCAACGAATAATGCGCGAGGAGTACATTAGATTGATTACAATCAACATTTTTTATTAACGACGATTCAGTAACATATGCCAATACGCTCTGCCGTCATGCTACGACAATACCGACATTTTCTGCGGCCGTCCACATCTCATGCGGCTATTCACATGCAAGATTTACATATTTTGGACTTTGACTGAATGTCCACTTTTACATAGCCAGCGCTCAGCGTGCCGCGGTCCGACTTTCGGTGACATTCGGTGACCTTGACCTTTATTGGCAAGCCGTTACTCCAGCAGTCGCGAACGAGCACGCCAATTTCGGTTTTTCTACGCTTTCTTTTTTTCGAGTTAGGACTAGAAGCCTGTATGGGATGGCCTGATGGCCTAACAGGCAAGACCCGCAAGGCATTAGAACAACCGCATAATAATATAGCATAACATTATTATAGTTTTTTTCTTTATCTGCTATTTAATTAACAGAGAGAGACGAGTATCTGCTGGAGTGTCCCGTCCGGCAGATAGTCGGCTGGGCAGCGAAACGTTACAAAAGGCAGACCTACGTTTTTCCAGTATAACGCAGACGCACAGCCAGACATGCGACCCACATCCGCTGTAGTACCAGTTAAATTATTGATTATTCGGCAAAGTGTCCAGTTCCCGTTTACTGTTTCCGTCGCTAGCGAACAATCGTTCCCACTCGTCTGACGTACGATACTATAGGGTTACTCACTGTCGCTCGTCGTAGACTATCACAGCTTATATACGAATTTTTAGACGGCATTTCTAAATCATTAAAAAATCTTGTCAGACGCTCGACGACTTACATTGTCGAAAATGGACCGTTAGTGAGCTTTTTATCCATTCTGTCTTCTTCTATTAACAAACGCTTATTATTATTACTCTCCATCAGCGTACGTGCATGACTGCGTGTTACTAATTAACACTCATTAATTCACTGAAAGTATGTACACAGACGCACATGCATGAAACGCTGTCACAGTAACAATGCTTTTAATTTATTAATAGTAGCATTTGTATCAGTGTCGTGTTGTACAGGCTATATAATAGCAGGAACTGTCTTTTGTAGAATGGAGTCGGGGTTGACAATATCTAACGTGAACTGTGAGCGGAGTGGTACTGGGCCGTAAATCCTAAAGTCACACAGCTACTTATAGTTACAAAAGTTACGCATTTAAAAACACTGACTTATAACAATCTTCCTAGACAAACTGTACGAACAATTTAAAGAATCATTATTACTGAGCTGCGGCGGGAAAACTGAGTCCAACGAACGCTGCTGACAGACATTCTGTATACATCTCCATTCCTGTGCCGCGCATGTATTCGTCCTGCCACTTGGGTGTCGTCGGCGACTGCAAACACATTGCAAACAGTCTTTATTTACATCTTATACCCCGTTTACACGACCGAGCAAACATCGAGCAAACATCGAGATGGCTCGTCCATCTAACATATAGCAGCTCGTCGAGCCAGCTTAATCGTGTAAACAGGGTATTACTTTCATATTTACACGCACGCGTTCTTGCGTTCTGGCAAGCTCGGTTAATGAACGAACATGATAAACTGATGATGACGATGATGATGATACTTTCTTTAAAGTAATATATTCTCATGCTGTTTAGAGATATACACTATTACACACACTTCAGTCTTTACAGGACTTCTGTCAAATTAATTCGTGCATTTTCTTCAGTGTAAGGAGAGCCTATGGTCAAACTTTAACATCGTCACGCAAGCAACGAGACTTGTACAGCAATAGAAAACGGAGATATAGAAACAGCAGAAACGACGAATGACAACGTACGACTTTGTAAGATCTCATCGTGAAGAGATTCGCCATGAGAGTCGAGAAGCCAGGAGCCAGACAACTTTGTGCAATGAAACCAAGCTTCAACTCGGCTAGACACACGGCATCATCCCCTCGCTTCCAGTCCCAGCTTGGGATGTTCAGCAGATACGACTGCAAACAGTTAGCCAAAATAAGTCAGTAAATGATTATTATAGCACCCAGATAGAATAATAAGAAGCAAAAGTATACTATGATGAGATGGCGAGTATAACTCGATGAAAAGAGTGGTGCTAAAAGTCGTTAATATTTTAAGTAAGCAAGTAAATTTTCATAGCGCAACTGGAGTGCACTACATTTATCGATTGACGTACATTTATGACTGCTGGACAGAATGAAGAATTCGAAGTTGTTAAAGCATGTAAAATCTAAAAAAAGTTTTTAAAAAATCGTTGTTGCATCGTACACACAGAAATATAACACAACAGATAACTTCTCTCTGCAAGTAAATTTATCTTGTCAAGCAGTATAATAGCTTCTGTTTTGAGCCAATAAAATGGATGAGAATTATGAAAAAGCGTAACTTTACGCTGAATTCTTTCAAAACACTTTAACAAAACACTGCCTATTCAAGAGTATGAAAGTGTATGAAAAACGGACAGATTTTTTTTATAACAGCAGCCGCAGAAGCAGTAGTTGCAGAGAAAGACCTTGTTGTGATACTGCAGCAGTTGGACAATGATCTTGATGTCATCGTGGTAGTTCTTGATGGAGATCACACGCATGATGTTTGCAGCGTCTTCAGCGTCTGGATCCTCGCAGTATTTGTTCGCCAATACCAGACACGCGTCGGCCTCCTTCACCTATGCCGCCGAATCACCGTTACTTCACTGTCATGTGGCCGTTCTTATGGGCCGCATTACGGGTTTTAGCTTTCGTCTGTCTGTCTCGTATGGGCGGCTCCTAACTCGAAAACAAAAAAAAACACAGAAAAGGCAAAGCCAATTTTCAGCTCAAAAGATTAAACATCCAGATCACCAAACGTCAACAACCTGCAAACGTATCTTATACGCATTACACTGTCACGGTGGGCTTAAAGCCTAGACTTCGATCGCGATACTTTGTGGAAACAATTTAAAGGAAACTTTGCTTGTCATCGGCTTCAAGAATAATAAAACTTATGTCGATTAAATATTTAGTTCTCAGCCGATCAGTGACTTACGTTGACTCGATGAAGGTCGTTGGCGTCCATGACAGTTCCTTGCAGAAATTCGACCTGAGTGAAATGACGCTTGAACAAACCCTCCAGCTCAAGATCTGGTTCTTTCCTATAGCAAATACAACGAGTGCTGAGTACAAACAACTAAAGTAATCGAATAAGTTTCCGATATCAAAGCTAATATTTGACACAAAATCCACAGGCTACAAAAGTTGCAAATACAAATCATAATTTGTTTACGTCCAGGAGAGCATATATTGTGTCAAAGCGAGCCAGATTTTGTCTCCGATCATTAACAAAAACCAGCAGAAATCGTTATTAAAGCTTTGTTCGAAGTAAATGAAAAGAGACATTTCAACGTCACACTGAAGAATATAAGGTTCGTCAGCGTAAAGCAACGCCACGTCAGTCAGTAAATCAATACTAATGCTGCCAGGCTTCTGTTTCTTTTCACGAACATCCAGCGTAACAGAATCACTCGATTCGTCAAGTTTTGAATTTATTATTCCGTTTGATTCTCCCACGCGTATATAACTTTATCTATCTCTATATAATATACGCGGACCGAGTAGAAAGAGATTTATGCCAGACGTTGACGTTTCAGTTTCCGATGAGACTGATTCAAACGAATGTCTTATTCAAGTCATTCATCGCTTTTTTCTTCGAGCATGCAACAGTCAAGGAACAGGAAACTGGTTGATCATACGGAGTAACTGTGAGCAAGCGGCTAGACGCATTGAAATGACACTTGGTATTTGGGTTTGCAATGCTAAAGCCATATTTACTGTATTAAACAGGTTCGCGTAAACCGCCGTAATTGAAAATTAAGGGCACCATTTTCGTTTTTTTTAAATAAATAGTACAATGTCCAAGACTCCAAATATAGCAATAACGACCTTCAAACGACCTTGAAGGCTACAAATGCCTAAAAATTCGAACTTTTTTTGGAACAAATTGGCCAAACGGCTAAGCAGGTCAAGTTGGTTTTTGGTACTCATGTAATCTTGTTAAATACAGTTTAAATGTCAACAAAATAACGGCAATTTTTACATACCAGTAACTTTGTCCTGAGCAGCAAACTTTGTCACTTTTTTACTTTTCTCGTCTGGACACTTATGTTGTATCTTTCGTCAGTATGTTTTTCTAATCAAAATGTATCGCGTTGTTTTATGCACGTAATAACCTGTTCATAATGACAAGTTGAACGTCGACGTCTTCGCGGTCTTTGTGCAAGAAATCCGACATGAAGTTAGACACCGACTCGTAAGTAATGTGACCACACAGCACGATATGTCTGCATACACCAACAAACTCGCGTCAATCGAACAGTCACCATCTGCCAGCCGTGTATTTATCATCAGCATAATAGGGTGTTTACATGATGAAGCAAACATGAAGCAAATGTATTGAAAATACACGTGCACGACGTGTGCTCTAATTATTTGCTTCATGTCTGCTTCATCGTGTAAACACCCCATAAGTGAGCATTGAGAGAAATCTCCTACCTTACATTTTCCGAAAGTTGACTTTTAGGGACAGGGCTTAACTGAATGGCCAAAAAATGCAAGCGGTAAAGTAAGCAAACGGTGCAAAGTCGTTCTTGCAAAATATATTTAGACAATTTACGCTGAAAAAAACACAAATTTACAAATATTAATACAAAATAAAACTGTCGGTGGTTAGGCCTATTTCATTAAAATGAGAAAATTGTAGACATAGCTGCTAGTGTTGCTTTAGATTTGCACTGCAGCATAAAATACTAAAAACACTGCAAAATGCAATACTAGTGCAAAAAAAACTTTCAGGCAGTACAAAGTTGCAAAGTGTAGCAAAACTTCAGAAAAAAAGTCGCAGAAAAACAAAGCATCGCTAGGATAAACAATATAAAAAACCGTACAGTACAAAAACATTTATGACCTTACCACATCCAGTGAGATGTCAACAATACGATTATCACAAAATAGAATTCAATGACATTAAAGTATACGAACCGTTTGCCATGTTCCTTTTTATACGAGCCTCCATATTTGCTACGAGTGCCGAGAATCTCCATGATCTCTGGGATGAAACTGGCAAACATCGCCTACATAAACGAGCCGCAATTGGTTTTCACGACAGAAACAACGCAACATTCGTAACGGTGAAGAACGTGTTAATAGCGACTGTGCGTCAGAATCACTGTCACTTAAACGTTATTTTGTAGTCATACTTGTATAAAATCATTGTTATACGAGTAAATTACAGTTGCTGTTGTATCAGCTTTAAATGATGGCCGAACGCCGGACGGAGCAATGCATAACACCTGTTTATGATTTTTATTCCGAAAAAGATGTCCTCAGAGAAAAAATAAACCTATCCACCTGAGTACGCCCACGCAACTCGATAGCTGACCATTACTTATGTGTAACGCACTACTCCCTTCCTCTGAGTCATAAACAAATCTTTCTGCTGTTTTATACACATAGAAATTTATGTAATATTTCTGCTACAGCTGCTGCTACTTTCAACGTGCGCTGAACGATCTACATCAAATCAAATCAATTTAACTTAACTTATTCGATTCAAATGAATATTATTTACACAAAATGCTTTGACACTCAGATACAACAGAACAATGACGTGCAAATGCAAAAAAATAACAATTTACAAAACAGTAGAGTATTTATGCCAGGGACGCCTACTCCTCCTTTGAAAGTAAATATTTTAATGAAAAACGAACTCGGCCCTTTTTCACGTTATGAATACGAACATACAACTGCATACTCTGCATACAACATCTTTATCATGACTCTTGAACCGTAGTTGTAACAATGTTTATAAACCTTTTTATAAAAAATTAACACTTTCCTAACGTTATTTATTTTTAATACAAAGATTTTCCATTTTCTCGTAAAGAGCGTTTTTAACGTTTTTTAAATGTAGGTCTTGGCGTTTATTAGGCCTACTACATCAACGCATCGAGCAGTAGCAGTGTCTGACCAGGGCTCCTAGAATGAAGAAGACCATGAATAGACGGCCGAGTACAGTCGTACAGAAGATGTCGCCGTAGCCAACAGTCGACATCGTCACCAGCGTGAAGTAAACGCATTCCCAGTACGTCAGCCGCTGAACGTTCTCAAAGTTGTGGAACGGATCGCCCGAGTTCTCCACCTACGATCACCACGTCGAACGCTCGTCGGCATTCGAACTAAAAAATGTGTTGCTCCAGTGCCGACACATATGCGGCCGTCCGTCTAGACTAACGCATCCTCAAATCCGAGCCTAACATTTACTTTTTCAGCTAAAAATGGCAAACCAGCTGCGTACGTTTAGACCAATTGTGTTTTATTCTACGTTTTTTGTTAGAAAAAGTTCGAACGCGACAGACAGAGGGACAAAAAGTCGTACGGGTAAAAATCGTAATACGGCATACGTACGACACAAAAATGTGGAAAAGCAAAAACAGCATAACATTGACGTACAGGGTGGGCTAAAAAAGTAAGCTATTGCATTTTGTCCATATCTTCGCTAAATATTGATCAATTTTTACATTTTTTACCAAACTGTTAGACTCTGTAAAAAATCTGCTATTCAGTGGCATGCACACCACACTTATTATGTCGCTACACTATCTTGTAAAATATAAACATCCAAAAACATACAACATAAGATGGACAAAAAGTCTAAAAATAATTTTTTGAAGTTTTTAACTTAAATGTTAAAATGTGAGTCATAGTAAGTGTCAAAAACATTGAAGGACATATTATATATTTTTTTCAAATAATTTCAACTATTTTACTGTGCACTAATTTTCAATGTACCCTAATGCTGGTCGGTGGCTGCAATCTTGCAGTTAACTGCATGAGCATACAGAGCAATGTATTTCAATTATGCGGCTCTACAAAGCTGTGCACTATTTTTGAAACATGAAAACTTATTCTGTAGTTAGGCCTACACTTAAACCTTTTTGACACTTATTAAACTTCTATTTAGCATTTTACTTAAATACTTTAAAAATTTACCACTCGACCTTATTATCATCTGTAGATATAGTACGTTTTTGGATATTTATATTTTACAAAGTAATGTAACGACATAATAGATGTGGTGTGCATGTCACTGCGATAGCAAATTTCTTCCAAAGTTTACTAATAACAAAATTGGGAAAATTGGTCAATATTTAGCGAAAATATGAAAAAAGTACAATTTCTTACTTTTTTGGCCCACCCTGTATAGTGTGACAGGTTCTGCAATCTTATCTAAACTGACGGTTGACATAACATTGTATTTGCAGGAAAGTTTATAATCCAAGAAAATGTCCGTGGGGTGCTACAAAAAGAGCCAAAAGCCGACAAAATTATCTGACTAGTGTGCCACACTTCCTTGAAGCCCGAGTTAATCATGCATTGGCTCTTGATTTGACATCGACAATTTTGACACGCCCCCTGCTAACCTGCTATAATGTAATATCCATTTACAAAAATGTACACTTGTATCGCCTTGCTCAAACCGGAACCGTTGAATACGACAGGTGACTGATTATAGATAGACCAATTTCACAAAATCTCGCCTTAGCAAGCAACAGCGCTCTGCTTATGCATAGGAAAAAGCCGTTCTGCCAAGCCGCGACAGCGAGCAAGGTGGAAAAGCGTCGAAAGACTGTCAGACGAACAGTAAGAAGAAGAAGGCACGAATGCAGCAGACCGGGCGTGCGTTAGACACGACAAATGCGACGTCCTTGTATACATATTTAACGAACGCAAGAGACGACACGATTCACTCTCTCTCTAAAGCTATCGAGGCTTGGCCGAGTCAACTAGACGTTCGCATCACTTTATTCGCGATATTGGCTCGGACTTTTTAAGTCTACACGTGTCTGCATAACCTCGTATGGTGGTAGTAAAATTTGCACTGAACAGTTCCTTATGGCACGTGCTCTCACGAGGCGTCATAAGCCGTGAGCTGTATCGTATATCTCTGTTTACTGCGTGAAACCAAGTGGTCTAATTCAAAGAAATAAATAAATGGAAAACTAAGTAACATTTAAAGTGATCGTTTATAAATAACGTCCAAGTTTCGCTATGTATGCATTGCATTGGGATAGAGACATTTTCTCGATCGCTTGCGCATTTGATCTTAAAACGAACGACTTTATTATCATTTTAAAATGCAAATAAATTTTTAGCTTAATGCCCATATCATGCGCTACATCTGTTTCATTAAGTCTATCCGTAAGTAATTTTATAAGCATTATAACAGACACACGCAGAGAGACATGAAACTCTTAATACATGCACAATGTCATCTGAAAAGTTTGCTGCAGTGTGCCAGCAAATTATACCCCTGGCTCTTAAAGCTGGCTCTAAAACGCTCTCAAAGCCAGTTCTATAAAAGCTATAGAGCGTCTTTGCGTTAACGGGGTATTAATCGGATTGACGTACCAAATGTACGAAGCCGGCGCCTGTGAACCAGACACTGATGAGTGTGGAGACAAGTTGACAGAGTCGAATGCCGTTGGACGTCTTGAGCACGTTCAGATACTGAAGCACGTCGGGAATTGTCATCAGGCGAAGTCCACGAGTAAACCGCAAACCTGCAGACCATATTCACGCTTGCTGTGTTCAACGTTAATCCTATATACAATAGCTGAATAAGAATAACAGTGAACAGTAGGCCTACCTTAATCAAATGTCTCACACAAACTGCAAGGTTAGATACACGAACTGCAAAGTTCGTTGACATCACGATGCTTATGACTTCGATTTAAATCCCAGCTATACAATGTTGTGAAAAAAAATTTAACTTACCAAGCCAATTGCGATTAAGGTAGACGGCGACGAAGGACGGAGGAATGGTGAAATAGTCGACCAGAGAGTAAAGTTCGACCAGAAAGAGCAGCTTCTCCGACGCAGCAATAAACTGCACAGTTATTGACACAATATACAAATATCAGCTGTTTCACACGTAGCTTTTATCACCAGATCCGTCGTAACAAGCTACCATACATTCTAATTCAGAGAGACTAGCGATAACCCCTACTGCTGTTACAAATAATTTGCCACTGCATTATATATGTGTTTTTTTTATTTTCTCTGTTATATTGCTTTTTATCTGTATCGTATATCTCTGTTTACTGCGTGAAACCAAGTAGTCTAATTCAAAGAAATAAATAAATGGAAAACTAAGTAACATTTAAAGTGATCGTTTAACGATCGTGAGAGCCAAGGATGACCACTACAGGGTGGGCCAATAAAAAACGTGGCACTTTACTTTTGTCCATATCTTCGTCAACTATTGACCGGTTAAAAAATTTTTTTAACTTACACACTGTGCAGACAATTTACAATAATTTAATTATTACATATCCCACCGCACCATAAATGCACCTCTATACTACCTTGTGAAATAAAAATGAAATATAAATGTATTACGATAGCAGCAAACAAACATTTTGGTAAAATTATTGAAAAAAACACTTCAAACCCATATTGCGGTGAATGATTTGTATGATACAAGACTGTGTGGGTCTAACACAGTCTAGCGTTATAGGGATCATTTACCGCAATGTTGGTCTGAATTGTTTTTTTCTCATTTACGTAAATGTTCCTTATTATTGTTAGTTTTTCTGACATTTATATTTCTCAAGGTATTGTACCGTAGTGTAGAGACGCATTTACGACGTGGTGGAATGTGTAATAATCAAGTTACTGCAAATTGTCCCCGGAATGTGTCAATTTACAAATTTTGAAAATCGGTCAATAACTGGCGAAAATATGGACTAAAGTAAAATGCCACGTTTTTATGGTCCACGGTGTATAACAAATTAAATGTTGAATTTGAGTGCTGGATTTTCGGGTAAACTGCGAAAAAAGTGTCTTAACGGTTCAAGCTGGTTTTGAAACGAAACTACGCTACGGATATCATTTTTTCGTATGAAAATAATAATGCAGCAGTATTATCACACACGGAACAGCGACAGTATTAAGCCTATAGCCGATTCGCACGTATTCGCGCCGGCTTCCGCATTTATTAGCCGTGAATCAAACAATATCAACTTCATGCAGCCAAGCACACAAAACACTGTTGCGACCACAGAACGGCAACATTAACTAGCTATTCAACGCACTTCCCCTTTGTTCTGCTTTATCTCTAAATACACGTAATGCTTTCTGATTGACTGATTGACCAATTAATCAGCTACTTCAGCGCTATTGCTTGCTTTCGATGTTACTACTGTATTTATTAGACAATTGAATCATTCAGATTAAAAAATTCTTATACATATTCTGTACCCAATTCGAGCCAAATCCTTGAATGCTGACAAAAATAAGCATAAATGCGCAGATAAATTATGGAAATTTCGCGTAAATGTTGCTGAAATAACTGATCGTAACGTCATCGTTTTCGTGTATAGTTTGTAGCCATTACTACGACAAATCTTCTCTTGGCTTTTGCACGAATATTCCCTGACTCAAAGCAATTAATAAATAATGTAAACGCTTTTCGGTAGATATAGACGTTAACAGCGTTTAGTCACGATATCCAACTGTTACACCGCTTTCAGTGCAACCTCATATCTTCAACATTATAGCTCATCGTTTGCGTATTCACATCGATTTTACCTTTATGGCCAAAATGATAAGTTTATAAGACACAACACAAGTATCATATTACATAAAGCAAAAAAAGAACTAGTAAAAGAATAAAAGTCAGTTTTTGTTATAAACCACTACGTACATAAGCAGTATGCAATAAAAGCGTTGAAACTTCATAATCTCTTAAAAACAATGCAGTGTGATATAAAAAAATTATAAGCCTACATAAAGATTAAAACTTTTTAGTGGAACAAAAACTCACAAAAGCCACAACGTAAACACAGAACGTGAATTTGTTAACGAGATTTACTTCGCTGATTTGATTGCTTAGCAGTCGTCATTAATTTCACGGTCTGCTTATTGAATGAGGAAATCGGAATGAGGAATTTAGTTTTGTGAGCCGCTCGGCGAGATTGATGTTCTAGTGCAGACTGCAGACACACGTACGCGGCACTTGCAGCGTGATTAAACTAGAGGGGCGGTCTTGTTGCCAAACTGCTCGCCCATCTGTTCCTTCAACGAGCTCTACTGCTACAGCCAGACGGACGAAACGGAGGACAGCAGCTGCGGTGAGCGATGAGATGCAAAAAACAACGACCAGCAGCGCGTCGTCGTCGGTTTCCTGCAATTAAATTCCCGACACCGTCCGATGCCACTCGGCGGTCGAAACTCTGCGCGGCGGACAGACAGCGATCATCGATCAGTGCGCGCTGTGTGTGGTCCCCGCGAGGACGGGCACCAGCTGTGCTCCACTCCACTCCGGACCACCCACAGAGTGCACGATGCCCCGCGGTCGTCGTCGTTCGCTAAACGCAGCGCCACCCATCAAACCGACTGCCGAACGATCCGGCGCGTCGATCCCGTGTTCCGTCCATTGCGAGTCCGATCACGCTTTGAGGTCCGGATTGCATTTGCCGGCAATCCCGCGATCACGCACGGATCTGACCGACCTGCCTGCACATGTGGTATCTGACGAACCAATTGTGAACTAACTGTCTGGACTGAACGCCGGCTTCAGTGCTGCGGTCTCGGGTCATCGATTCGACGCCGCAAACCCGCACACCCAGCACGTCCTAGCAAACGCTCGGCGACCGCTTCAATCCATCGGGGCGACAGTCATTCATCGACCTCACCAGCAAGAGATTGTGCAGAAGACGTCAACAGAAGCTCTTTATAGGAGCAGATTTTTGTTGCAACTGTAGGATAGACCAAGTTTTGCGTCTCGGCGTGCCGTTTAACCTTAATGCAAGTCGCAGTTTAATACATCCAAGCTTAACTGTCTGGTGCGTATACAGAGCGAGAGAAATGAAATAAAATGCAACAGAAATAAAAGCCGGAGGGCACAGCTTTCGTTTCATTTAAGTTTAATTCAGTTCAATTTATTTCATTTTATTTTTGTCGCCCTGTACGCTCCTTAACAATAAAATACAGATGTTTTATTGCGCAAATGACAAAATGTATACCATAATCGTTTGGCGGTCAGCCCGACCATCAAACAAGTTTTTATACACTTTGAGGCTAAAACGGTGATTTTTTTGTCACACGGACGATGATGACACAACGTCTGTATTTTTACTGGCTTGCGGAAGCTTGCGGCGATCGTCCCGCAGACCGCACAGCTAGAGGCAAAAGAAAGAACAAAGAAGGAAAGAAAGGTAAAAAGGAAATAAAAATGTAGAAATGCGAGAAAGAAGGAAGAAAACGGAAAGGTCGCCTATCCCTGCATTGATTTTTGAAAGTCGGCGACGCGACGGCGGTGGCGACAAGGGAGATCTGAAGCATTTATCGACTGTGCGCTCGTACATCAAGTGGTTTATTCTGCAGCGGTTGTCGTCTCGCCGTCCTCCCTGCAGCAGACTACACAACCGTACGGAATCACTGAATCTCACCACAGCTGTAATCTCACTACCGTCGTTTTCGATCTTTCTATTTCTATATCGGCCACGCGGTCTTTCAAATCATAACTAAATCATTTTTGCAGTGCGGCGATATTATATCTAGCAATTATACGTTGCCATCTGTCACGATCTAACGGAGACACTACTTGATTCAAGCGGCAGAATCAAATATAGAAGTTCGCTTGTTGAGCCACGGCCAATTTATTCCAAGTACCATATGAGCTTCATAGTACTTTTTAACTGCACAGTCGCTAACGAACCACTTAGCCGAATATTTCCCTATCTGCATGCGACAACATAATACCGTATACTTCAGAACGCAGACAACCGTATAGAGAGTGAGACTGACTGATTACCATGCGGTGGCACTATTGATCAGATCCGTTACTTAGTCTGACAAATCCTACTCGGACACTGCAGCCGGTGCAATGACATCCTTCACATGTATATATGCACAAGACGGATCCATGCAGCCTTCTGGGCTGACCCTCTTTCGCTCACTATGTGAAAATTAATGCGCATGTACGTGCATTAGCGTGAACCGAGAAAGGCATCGACATTATCACCGTCTTTAAAAAAATAGAAAAAATACTGGAAAACACACGTTCGTAAAAATACAAATAACAGATCACAGATAGTCGTTGTCACCTGCGTCTAAATTAATTAATTTTATTTAAAATTTCGTATATTTTATCCTGTGTTTTATAAATGTACCTATTCTTCTGCTTTAGCGAAAAAACGTGCATGCTCCTATAAATTCACTGCAGCAGTAAAGCAACCCGCTACACAAGAGTCTTTGTTCGACCATGTATCGGTATTCGGTTTCTCGCTGATCTCTGGAGCAGCTGTAATGTTCAAGATTTTCTTTATAGTATACTGGTAGAACACTGTAAATGCTTGTTAGGATTACCTTTAATTATATCTATTGTAATACAGCATAGTAAACTATACAGAACCATCGCGCAAGCGTCACGATACGATAAAATATGATACGTAATCATGCAAGACGTATACGCTAAAAAGCTGATCGGAAAGCCGAGCGTATGAAATGAACCGAACACAGCACAATAAAACTACACTGTGTCTCAAAAAAGTCAAAATTGTTTTTGTCATAACTTTGTCAAATTTTCACCAACTTTGATAATTTTTGGCATAAATATGGCCAAGAGGATACAACTATGCAAAATGCAGTAATTTTTCACCTCACCCAATTTATGTCAACGCACTACCGTGTGAAACCCAGATGCTCCAGATTGTTACATTACACGGTGGTTATTTGTATCAGATTGCTCACTTTTGCATTATCAATTTGACACATGGTGCCACATGGTTAATAATTTTGTGGTATTAAATATTTCACGGTAAAAATAGCAAATAACAAAATAGCTGACTGGTGAGCTTAAAATACGTCTAATCAGTGAGTAAATGTCGTTTGATCAGTTGATCATTCATTTCGCCATCATCCAGAGGCCTTGCATCTAAGCCATGGTGTCTTTGTATGCACAACACACTTTGAGCATAAATTCTAATAATTTACTACGTGAGTAGTTACATAAGTTTATAATTCTGCTAAATAGTTCACATTTAAGTGTTTTTGTGCTGAAATAAGTTATTACAACGTTTACTTGAGACAACAACTCAGCGTTATGCAACAATTTGGAGCATCTATGTTTTACAAGGTAGTGCATTGACAGAAATTAGGTGAGGTGGAAAATAAGTACATCTTACATAATCATATCGTTTGGGCCATATTTGTGCCGAAAATTATCAAAGTTAGTTAAAATTTGACAAACTTATGACAAAAACAATTTTGACTGTTTTTTTTTCTGAGACAAGGTGTAGAGCCGTAATTATAGCAATTGATCCGATTCAATTCAGCTGATTGGATTAAGTCGAATCTATCACTATGGCCACGGCTTAAGAAATCAATGTAAGAAAGGACACAGAAACTAAGTTGATCACTGCATGATAAAATGACCGACAGAAGTCAGAAAAGAGACGTACTCGAATGAAGAAGTAAACCATGAAGAAAATGTTGAAAGCGAGGTCGACTTGCTGAGTAGTGCTCGTTGCCCATGGCTCGCACGACTCCACGTTCTCCCTGTCACAGAAACAGAAAGCATTGCTGTTCTAGTCGTTATGTGATGGTGCTATAAAGTTGCTCTACTTGATACATTTACGCATTCACAATTTTTACTCCAGTCATCGCGCGCTACGTTCCTAACGTAGCGAAGAGGAGTATATGAAATCGACGTAATATATTAATTTCGAGAACCGACCGACGACCGACCTTCTTTCCTGGAAGAGCCTTCCTAGAAAAACTTCAAACGGCTATATCTCGATAACGACGCAAGACAGATGCATGCTCACAATGGACCACCCATAGGAAGTCGCCCACCTCGAGTCACATGGTCACGTGACCAATGACGTCACGTGATCCCAAAAGGTCAAAGCCGTGACCCAATTATTTTTAGGCGCCATGTCTCCATAACGGTGCCAGATAGACACATTCGTTGAGGTGTAACAAGACAAATAGCAACTTGCGTCATCGACCATTATGGAATTTTCCCCCAATTCGTAAAATCGAACAATATTTTACGAACTTCGGGGAGACAATTTTTAATAACGATCTTGACGCCAATCATTATATTAGTATAATAATAGACGAGTTTTAAATAGACGCCGGGTCTCTAATACATACAAACAAAAATTAAAAAAAAACACTTAGAAGAATACAGGAGAAAATATAGTGTGTGCGTGGAGTACATTAGATTGGTCACAATCTTATAATATTTCTTGTTTCCATTAGTGTCTATTAAAAAAGTACAGATTTGCGACATTTTTGGTCTCAAAATGAACTTATCATTAATCTTAATAAACAGACCGTGTGAGGATTAGCCACTTTTTTCTGATGGGTATTTATCCTGATCATATTTTAATAAGTGTTTTTGGCTGATATTTCTAAGGTAATTTGAGTCCAAAAATTTCTAAATGGATTTTTCGTTTACTACTAGGAATTCTCTAATCAGTTAAAAATAATACATGACAGTTCGCAGTGGAGGGGGGGGGTAATGGGGTATACGTTCCGTTACATATAGTGCTTTAGAACGGCGTCGCCGTTCATTTGCCTTCGCAGCGAATCACGTCACTGGTTTATAATAAATGTACAAAACACCAGTTTATACGCTTGTTAACAACGACATGCAATGAGTGACACATCGAAAACAGCAAAAATCATAAAAAGGTGATATCACTCACCATCACATCGCCTAACTGTCAATGTGCTGTTGAATAATATCACCTTTTTATGATTTTTGCTGTTTTCGATGTGTCACTCATTGCATGTCGCCGTTAACAAGTGTATAAACTGATGTTTTGTACGTTTATATTTACTGTTTTATTACAATAACAAACTTTTTATGTTGATGATCAATTATAAACCATCTGCTTTACACGGCCATGAAAACACTGAACCTTAAATATTTTGGGGTCACGATTTTGATCTTTAGGGGTCACGTGACGTCATCGGTCACGTGACCGCTGGAATCAACATATGTAGTTTCCTATTGGTGGTCCATTGGAACCATGCGTCTATCTTGCACCGTTACAGAGATATAAAGCCTCAAAGTTGCATTTGCCCATGTTAAAGGCCAAAAGTTCACTGCGCATGCTCCGTGTCACGTGA
>Ga0209671_1000519_pt1 | contig 26114 bp, 11 predicted proteins | sample WorMetHERISLAND2_2_FD_187401 | JGI IMG/M metagenome (GOLD analysis project Ga0209671, IMG submission 187401) | Marine gutless worms symbiont microbial communities from Max Planck institute for Marine Microbiology, Germany - Olavius geniculatus... | ecosystem: Host-associated > Annelida >...
TCAGCATACATCAAAATTCCAACATATTTCCTTGCAATGCGACATCCATAACCAGAGACCTCTAACTTGCAAATAATGTCATTCACATAGACAGTAAAAAGTAAAGGGGAGAGAACACCTCCTTGCCTAACTCCGGTAACAAGTTGTACAAGCTTCGATTTACAATTGCCCCATTTAACACAAATATATATATATATATATATATATTTTACCATACCAATCAAATAATAAACTAATAAGGCAGGGTGGAACCCCACGCGACATCAACTTCAGGAACAAACAGTTCATCAGGAATAAACGTAGTCAATGCAAATGTGATACAAATGTTTTCCCGCTGATGAAATGTAGGCCTACTGCTGGTCTTCAGCTAAAAGAGTCAAATTGGAAACAAAATTGAATCTAGTCTTCCAAAAAAGATTCAACAAAAGATTCTAACGGACTTGCCTATAGGCGAGTTCAAGAACCAAAAAGGTGTAAATTTCGAACAGGAGAGGTGTATATTTCACCTATATAGGGAGCAAAAACCCCTGGGCGGATTGACCTAATTTTTGGTGGTAGGGGTCTACGACGTAATCACGCCATTCAAATTTGGTGACGATCTGTTCAGGGGTTTTTGGTTGGCTGAGGATCAAAGTTTGCCTTAGTCGACTTAACTTGACGACGTTCCAAGTCGAAGTATAGGGTCGGATTGCAATTAGACGGGTGACTCCCAGGTCTAGACTATACTTAGGCTTATACGGAGGCCTAATGTCGTAGCCTGTCAGTCGCATGTGACCTACAGCAGGCTACATGACTAGTTGACCAGATAGTCGACTAGTAAAATCGTCTGTATATAGCGGGATTAGCGGCAGGCATCATTCTGGTAACGGAGTCTAACGCTATTCGACAACCGAGCGCTTGCATACTTATTATTCTGCGAATTTGGTAGGAAACATGGCGGCCTTAGTAGTGTTTTGTTTACATAGGATATGGTGTTAGTGATCGTAGCTTTTGCGTATTTACTGTTTGCGGCAGTTAATGTGGAAAGCATGACTTTGCCTTATCTTTGGCGCGCCCAATGAACGTTGTAAGCAGAGTTGTCAGCATTTTAAATACTCAATTATCGGGTACTTAAATTGTGTGGTCAGTTTACCATCAAAGGGTGTTGTCTCATTTCGCCTAATCTCATTTCGTTACGGACGACAGTCAGGATTAGGGTTAGGGTTAGGGTTAGGCGAAATGAGATTAGGCGAAATGAGATTAGGCGAAATGAGACCCAACCCCATCAAAGCCATGTTCACGAATACTCGATTTTACGAGTATTCAGAATGATATTAACTTTGGAGTTTTGGTAATTATGAGCCGTTATTTACAATTTGCAGTCACGAGGTTTGAAATTACTTTTATGATATTTATGACATTGTAGTTGATTATTATTGTTGTTAAAATTATTGTTATTTGATATGTTACTTAGATAATAAAATTATCTCTGTGGTTTATCTGGTTTAAGCTAGATAGTTCAATATTTCTTCTAAATTGTCTTCAATGTTGCATTTTACTTGATGTGTAAACTATTTTTCCCATATGCACGTACGTTTGTGTTTAATTGTTACTTACTTCTTTGCTTTGAATCTGGTTTTGCTTTGCAGCATGACATGCATAGCTAGTTGGGTCCCCTTGTGCCTTTGATGGGTCCCCAACGGAAACAAAAAAAACTACAAATTTGGGGCAGAGCTCAATGTGCATCTGCCTGAAGCCGTAAGTTCGATCAAGCGAAAATGTAGAGGGTTTAAATTCTCCTCTTAGCAAACTCATGTTGCCTGAACTTAAATGCATTATCATGTGCAGAATGCGCATTGTCAACATTGGGTGGGTCAACGTCCACAAACTAGCTGTCGTTTTTTCCGATGCTGGAGAGATCATGGTTGATAATGCCTTTTGCCATTTGTCAATAACTCGATCTGTTCCACAGATATTTCCAGCCATCTTGAAAAGTTGTCTGAAATCATGCCAAACTTTCGACATTTTTGTTTTCCCAAATTTTTAGGGTGCTTACTGCTTGCTCTTCTCATAATTTATACGTCCACGTTGTTCTGCCCACCTCGCAGCATCTCACGTGGCATAATTCCTTGGGGTTACTTGCTCTACTGCGAAGTTATAGTCGGGGATATGCTAAATTTTGAGCCAATTTTTACATGCAAAAGCTGCTACTCCTTTAGCATGTCTTAGCCATCGCAATTGCATTTGTACGTCCATCCGTCTGTCCGTCCGTCTGTCACATGGGTGGATCTTTCAAAAACGGTGTAAGCTAGGATCAACAAATCTTCACCATTGGATGCCTGGAAGACTCTAGTTTCAGGAACTATAAAGGTTTTTCATAAATTCAAAGGGGTCACTCACCCTGAATGAGGGTGCTAAATGAGAGGGGGTAGGAAAAATTTGCGATTTTTGGCCAATAAGTCGCTGTATCTCAATAACGGTGCAAGATAGGGCCTAGGTTACTATTAATCACTAATATAAAGTCGTACACTGGCTCTCGATTGCCACTGAATTCAATGACCTTGAATGACCTTGAACGCCAAAATAGGGGGTTTTGTGGATTTTTTGGCAATTTTGGGCTGCAAGACACATTTTAAGAGTGAATTGCACCAAAATCAATTGAGATAGATATGGAGAAGCTGCATATGAAATTTTCAGCATTGAACATTGATTTTTTTCGTTGGTCCAAGTTTCGATTTTCTGGGTTCAAGGAAATCTGCACATGAAGGCATCATACAGCAGTACCCCCGTAAAAGTCATTATTTTACCGTTGTTGGCCAGTCTTTCGTGAAAACGGTTGCAGATAAGCATGGGCATGCTGTCTATCACAACAAGAACTAGTGACAAGCTTTTCAGTCATATCAACATTGATGACTTCGTAAAACTTTGAAGTTCCAAAATAAGGGGTTTTTATTGATTTTTGTGATCTTTGGCTGCAGTGCACACTCCAAGAATGAACTGTGATGAAATGGCTGGAGATAGACTGACAGTTTGTGAACAGGAACTGTTATAGGCTTTCGCGCATCTTGTAAGCATTGGGTTCATATCAGGCGAATTTGGAGGCCACTGGTCTTTGGTGATGAAATCTGGACAATTGGTTCGCAGCCAGTTCTGTGCGCTGCGCGGCGTTGCTCGCTACGTGTGTGCTGACGAGCCATCCTGCTGGAAGATGAATCCAGTGGGCAGCCGACGATTGCTTTAAAGGAAGGATAATTTAATGATGATTTATAAACAATATAAATTGCTGTTTGTCAAAACGTCACTGTGATGTCATCGGCAGTTTTTAAAAATTAAATAGCATTTTTAGCATGAACATTTTTGAATGCTGAAAAATCTGTAGGCGGTCATGTTAAAAAGTCTATAACTTCGTCATTTTTTAACAGAATCAAATTTTGTTTGGCAGTTAGATGTAACAGATTTCAGCAAATAAACGTGTAAAATTTCAAATTAAAATTCCAAGCGGTCTCTGAGAAAATGGCGAAAAACTTTAGGGGCTACTTTTTTTTGCCACACCCTGTACAGTGCTACAGTCAGTGTCGAGTTCGATGATGAATGAACTAAACGAAGACGTTGTCGACCAGGAAGTTTAATGATAGAGCGTCACCCAGGTAGGCGGTCGCCATGGACACACTGGTTTATACGCTGGTCACTTCGGCACATGAAGCCAATGCAGACGGTAATATTGCAGCATTGTGTTAATGCGTCAAAGATGCAGCCAAAAGCAAAATGCGAATAACTAGGCCATTGCAATTTTTTGGTGACTAAGCCTACCATTTTAGCTTCAAACCTGTGCAGACTGTGCAACGCCCCATGATCGCCTCGGCGCCGACATATTTGCACAGTTTTGCTAACTAAAGTCTAAATCGTCAAAATTTGTGTATCAATGCACAAGCAAGAAGTCCAGCTGTCGCTAGGGAAGACGCGCTACAGCCTATAGGCTACTGCAGTTGCTGTTGCAGTACTGACCCTCAGTCATTCAAGATCGATGATTTTCATTTTGCCTAAAAGGGCCCATGTGATTTCCTATTAGTGATCAATATCAACCTTGACCTTATCTTGCATTGTTTAGCCACAATACAACCGTGAACCACAGATGAACGGACGGACAACAGACGCATCGTGCATGCCAGAGACTAGGCTACAGCATAGTGTAGCGCGTCAAAAAGAAGGAGTTTGCTTCTGGGGGACAAAGTTTCATTCCACAGACCGTATATATGGCTAGATGGTGTATAAAAGTAGGAAGGAATGGTACGATGGCCACATTGGTGAAAGAAAACAAATGTCTGGCTTTCTGTGTTTCTAGATTTCAGAAAAGTAGGCAAATTTGCCGCTTCCATTGAACGTCCAAAAGCTAAGCGTTTCAGCTTCAGGGGGACTTTGCCCCCTGACCCTCTGGCCAGGGGCTCTACCCCTGGACCCTGCTGGGGGCTCTGCCCCTAGACTCCCTTTATAAGCTCGCGCTCCGCGCTCGCCATGGTTTGCCCCGCCACTTTGAAATACCTCTTGCAGTCTGTGCTGGCAAGTCTTGGTCATTCAGTCTATAATGCGTAATGTGTGTGAAAATTTCAGGCGCTGCAGGAGCAAAAATATGGTCTTCTAAAAAATCGATTTAGGGGTGTTCAATCTCATGTCCTAAACTTTGTTGGCCATATTTCACCGGACTTTTTCACCCAACAGGGAGGAATTGCTTTTTTGATTTTGGATGTCTCCATCTTTTCCGGAGATAATCATGCGAGATTTTTTTGCTAGTAAGACTTTCAGATTGTTGTACCTCATTATAAAGCCCAAGCACATTGCGATCACGTGGGAAAATTTCATGATGATCAGCTCAGAGATCTCACTTTGAAAAAAACATTTATGTTAAAACATAATCTGCCGGGAATTACCGTTCTGGGGAGTTCATAAATACGTACGTAGTTTGTTGTTGCATTGCAGGAAGGTGGCATGATGCAAGAGTTTCAGGATTTCACCTGTGAGAAAACCATCTCGGTATTCAAGGTAAAGTGCAAGTTATAGTTCTGTACAAGTTTTGTTGCATAGTCACTGTGAAATTATATTGTTACAGATTTTTACATGCGACAGCAGAATGCTGTGCATGTCTTAGCTATGGCCTGGGTGGATGTCCATCCATCTGTTATGTTGCAAGCTAAGGTTATAAAATCTTCACTGTGGGATGCCCCAATGACTCTAATTCCTAACACTCTAGTTTTTTGTGACAAAATTTGTGTAGCTGGGTGAGGGGGTGCCCCTCAAACGAGGGCGTGAAAGAGGGGTATCCCCTAAAAATTACTATTTTACTGCTATTGGCTCGCCTAACGTGAAAACAGTTGCAGATAAAGACAGACATGCTGCCTATTATAACAAGCATTAGTGACCAGTTTTTTAAAGGTATCAACGTTGATGACCTTGAACCCCCAACATATGGGTTTTTAAAATAACTTTTTTGCAATTTTTGGCTGCTGCACACATGTGACTTGAGTGAATTGCGACAAAGTGACTGGAGATAGACTAAAACAACCTGCATATGAAATTTTTAACATTAAACACACAATTTAGCAGTCCAAGTCCTGACCCCCTTGATTCAAGGAGGCCTGTGCAGCAGGTGGGTGTCAAAGAGGGACACTCCCCAAAAAAGTCGTTGTTTTACTGCTGCTGGCTCGTCTAGCATGAAAACGGTTGCAGACAGGCACAGACATGTTGCTTACCATAACAAGCACTAGTGGCGAGCTTGATGATTTTGATTGACCTTCAATGATCTTGAACCTTAGAATATGGGTTTTTAGTGGTTTTTTTGCAATTTTCGGCTGTGTGCACATTTCAAAAATAAATTGCGCCAAAATGGGTGGAGATTAACCTGGACAACCTGCATATGAAATTTTTTTTAGCATAGAATGCACATTTTTAACCATTTAACTTCCGACCTCCTAAATTCAAGGAGTCTTCCAACAGAGAATACTTTCTCAAGATGCATTGTTGTTTTATTGCACGCTGTACACTGATTGCCCATGTGGCAGGACCGCTGCTGTCGCGTGTCATGTGAGCTTTGCTCAAAATACCTGATAGTCTTGTGTCTGATAGTTAATGCATATATTTTGATTTTTAGCTGTCTGCTCTTACACTCAAGCTGTTAGCATGGTCGTCATTGTCCATCCGTTTGTCTGTCTCTAACGAATGTGTTGCAGCTAAGTTTTTGGTCGTATGGGAAAACTTTTTACACGAGTAATTAGCCATGTGTGTGTGAAACTCGGGTATGCAAAATTTCCAGCATATTTAGTGCAAGGGAAACATTTTCAAATTGGGGCTGAATGTATGGGGGTAGGAAATTCAATGGAAAACTGGCGATATCTCTGAAAAGATTAGAGATAGGGCCAAGGTTACTATTAATCACAAATAGGAAGTGGCATATGCCCTTTCATATTACATGAGAATCATTGACCTTGGATGACCTTGAAAGGTCGTAATGCACTATGGTATGTTTACCATGCGATATTGTGGATAAATGATAAGTCGTAGGGGGTCTGCGACCGTACCATCGGATAGGGCACTGGCGACTTCCGATAGGCTGTCAATAATAAACAAATCTCCAAGCTAGGATTACCAAATCTTCACCGTCGGCTGCTCGGAGGACTCTAGTTTCAGGAACCATAAAGCTTTTCCATAAATTTGAAGGGGGTCACCCCGAAGGAGGGCGCTAAATGAGAGGGGGGTGGGCAAAATTGGCGATTTTGGCCAATAAGTCGCTGTATCTCAGTAACGGTGCGAGATAGGGCCTAGGTTACTATTAATCATTAACAGGAAGTCGTACACTGGCTCTCGATTGGCGCCCAATTCAGTGACCTTGAATGACCTTGAACGCCAAAATAGGGGGTTTTATGGATTTTTTGGCAATTTTGGGCTGCGACACAAGTCTGTATCATTCACAAGGTGGCACCACGGAACTATCGTTATGTGATCCAGATAGAGAATTTGGTATTTGTATATTAACATTCCAATTTTTAGCTAAACTACTGAACTGGAATTGCTATAGGCTTTCGCGAGTCTCGTGAGCATTAGCTCAAATTTCTTGTTTGGTTTACCCTGTACTTACTGTATCTCCTCAGTATGTTGTCATACTGACTGAACAGTGAATGAATGATTTTCTGCTGCTGATTTCCGATTTGTGGAGGGTGGCTCATAAAGAAGTTTGACACCCATGATTTCCATAGATCAAGCAGTTGTACAGTTTTTGAAACAATTAGCCTCGATCATTGTAGAAAAATGTGGTTGTGCTGATAACTGTGTTCAAATATTCAACATGAACAACCTTCACTGCAATAATTGAGGCTAATCGATTCAAAAACTGACCATTTGTCTCATCTGTGGAAAACAAGTACTTTTCACGTGTATGCCACTTGGTATGTGTACCCACGTTTTTCCTGTCGTTTGTTCATTGCAGTCAGCGGAAGAGTTGGAAAGATTGACAGTTGATGAGCACCTGCAGCCGATAGAGAGAGCCTTCTATCTGCTCAGGTTTGCAGCCAGATGTGTTCAGAAAAAAACACCCACTCACGTTTCCTTGTATATCTCCATGGAAAATGTTCGGATTTTCACAAAATTTTCTGGGAATGTGTAGGAGGAAACATGTACTCCATTGTTGGAAAAGTTAGATATTTTTTGCTACTGGTGACGTCATGCTGACGTCATATTTACACATTTGTAAATTATGGGTTTTACTGTTGAAGACAAACATATGACAAAAATGTTTGCGAGTCAACAAGGGTTATAGAGCCACGAGTTTGTGCAAGATGTTTCTGGACAATAGACAGACAAATGAATATTGATAGAATTAAACTTTTCAATAAAACAAAATAACATGACTGGCAGTATCAAGCCGTTTGACTGATAGCAGGCAATTGGTCATCCATGCAGTGCGCAGTGCGTGTAAAGATGCCAACATCAACAAAGTTGAAAATCTCGCACTCAGCCAAAAACATGAGCCACGAAAACAGTTCACAATAAAATATTGCATGACACATTAGCATATTTTTCGGTTCAGTTAACACAATGACCAGTTGATGTGTTCTAACATTTCATCAAATGCCTGTCTTTATGGTAAAACCCACAATTTACAAACACGGAAATATGACGTCATCATGACGTCACCTGTAGCAAAGAATATTTAACTGTTCCACTGTGGAATACCTGTTTCCCGCTAAACATTCCCTGAAAAATCAGTAGAAATCTAAGCATTTTCCACGTAGATATAAAAGAAAGCATGAGCATGGAAAGCATGGAATTTTCCACCTATAAACGGCCCTTAATCGTCATTGTAGGCCCATAAAAGTTGTATAGTGAATAGGCAATATGGCCTCGGGAATTCCAAATATGTGGTCATTTTGCAGGAGCGTTTTTGGCCGAAAATTTTAGTTTGTTTTTGGGCAAAATTTTCGACTTTGGGGAGAATTTTCAGGGGTTAGATATTAACTTCAAATTTTGGTTCCTGAAAAGGTTTGACCCTTGCGTGAGACCGCGTCGTTTGAGCCATTGTGCGTGAAAATCCGTCGACCGGTCTGACCTGTAGGTCGGTCAACAAAAAAAAGGTATATATATCGGAGAAAAATTTTCGTTATATTTCACCCATTTGCCGAGAAGCCCCCAATGGACGGATCTGCACGAAATTTTTCACGGGGGGTCGTCTCGCGGACTTAATCACCTGTTTCAAATTTTGTGTCGATTGGTTGAGGCGTTTCGGATCTGTGCGGGGTCGAATTTTGCCATTCTCCATTGATTTAGCCGGTCGCCATTAACACAGGGCTGTGCTGCCGCACGCCTGTGATTGGAATTGGAGATTGGAATGAAAGAATGATGGGGTGATGGATGACAAGAGTGGCAGTGATTACACTGATGAGGTGAGATGATCATTGAAGAATGATAAGTCAGGAGGATAAATGATTATCATTTTCTCCATATTGCATGATTGAATAAAACTAATGATTTAATAGAGACCTATTAATTAGACCTGGCATGCAGTCGCTCGCTCGTAAATTTTGCGGCTTGCTAGCCAGCTCGAGCTGCAAAATGCAGCTTGTACTTTGAAGCATGTTTACTATGCCAGTAACCCCATTCCTGAACGTAAGTAGTGTGGATACCGTATAACCCGATAGCATGACTGATAGCAGACTTGCAACTTTGCTATTCTCAAATCTATAGCAAGCTTCACCGTCACCTTTGAATATTACTGTGAAAAAATGAGAAATTTTCATGACATTCACAAGCTCAACAGCACATTACCAGTATTTTACAAGCAGACTTTCCTAGTTATCGTCGCCTGCAGCTCATTAAATTTCTGATGTTAGGCTTTAGGCTATATAAATCGCTAAGACACAAACCATGCTACTAATTGGATCATCCAGCCTAAGTGTTAAATCAGTGATCTGACTGATCTTGCATTGTTGACAAAACCAGTGACAGAGAACATGCTCTTAACTGGTAGGCCTGTTTATACGGAAGACGCGCGCTTAATGTTAAATGAACTTTTGCAATACGGCTTAGATTCGGATTTGTGTTAGCGTGACGTCTCCAGTAGAGTAGCCTATAGCTGACATCTTTTCGTCTTCCCTGAGCAGAGCACTGTTGGGCCTAAGTAAGTAAGCTGCCACTTGTTGCACGATGCGTCGTCCTTGCTACTGTCCATGGAACCATCGATCTCCATCGCCGTCATCAGACTCCAGATTCTCCAGCCGTTGCAGTTTCTTGTTTGTAGGTTCCAGACTCACTGATGACGATGATGTTGCTTGCTCATTTGCTCACACTTAGTGCTCGGACTTTTGGGTATTTTTGTACCCGGGTATCCGTCGGGTATTATAATGGGTACCTGGGTAACCGGTTTTCGAGTATTAAGATTGCAACATAGGCTTACCTTTACACTCAGATATTTTGCGGCGGCGGCTGGAAAAAATGCGGCTGGGCTTGGCTCAGTTTTTGTGGTTTCGGCTGCCAGGTCTAGGATGTTATTAATGTTTCAGTTCATTTGGTTGCGTGATGGTTGTTGGCTGGATAACTTACGAAGTTGATAAAAACCAAAGACTTACTTACTTCTTGCATGATATATACACTTGCTAATTAATGCATTGCATGCTTTGCTGTTTTTGTGTTTCTGGTATTGCTACAATTTTGTGGTGAATCATGAATGAAAGGTTTTCATAGGCAAATGGCCTAAGTTGCCTAACCTCTTTGGCGGAGGTTATAGCTTGTGTCTCATGTAAAACAACGCTACTTACTTCTATCTGTACTATAACTTTGGCTATATATAATTGTGGTTCGATTTTATGTGGTGACGTTTGCTTCTGACCCTGCCATCCACAATTCATCGCTAAGTGTAGAAATTAAAGAATTTTTAAAGATTGGACCACATTACTGTGCCAAAGGAAGTAGTTTTGTTTTATTTGAGACACCGGTTCAGTGCTCAGAGCCGCTTCTTTTATTGGTGCAGCTGGCTGCGTCACTGAAGCTAATTGTTCCCGAGTGATGTAAGCCTGCTAAGCCGACGGACGGTGCGCTACGCTAGGCACGTGCCCGGCCTGCAGGGGGCGCTGCTACTGCGTGGGCGCCGCGCATGGCTGCCCCTGTGGTCTACCGTTATGTTAGTCCAGGCTCCTCTGCAGCCACCTACTTACTTTCGTGCATAGCTTACATCGTCCAACCATTCTGCATGCTGGTTCTGGTTTTAGACAGGGATCTGGTTCTCGAGTCAAAAAGCGAAACTTTCATCTTGGCCTCGACGACTATGGCCTCGATTGCGCCTTGGCTAGAGAGCCACTTGTAATGAATGTGCTCTGTGCACTGAGTTTATGAATGAATGAAGTAACTAATCGGGAACGTTGAAACTATGTTTGTCTGAGCACTTTTTTTGGTTCACTGCGGTTTGAATAAAATCTAGCTGGTTTTGGATGTGCAGTATGAACTATGAAATGGTCGTACTTTACTTTACTTACTTACTGAAGTGGCTTTGGCCTTGAAATGCTGGCCTCAAACCCATTCCTGTCTGCACATTAGACTGTTCAGTACGGACGTATTTTCAAATGTAAATGGAGGCGTGCACTGTCACTTCACGCGTGCATTTTAGATGTGTATTTGCACAATTTGTTTGCAACACGATCACCTTCCTGTTGCTAATTTTTTACACCAATGTTTAAAACATGTGCTTATAGCCCATGGTGCATCCAAAAACTGCACTTATGGACTGACAATTTGGGGAGAGAGGGGGGGGGCTGGTGCCCCATGTACCCCTGCTGACTAACGGTCTCGCCTTGCAGAGTTGTTGCACAGTTTGGTGTCAGATGTAGTTTGGGCTTGATGATCTTGGTCGGCTGTGGTCGGTTGAGGGATGCGCAAATTAGCCTGTCTGTCTCTGGGCCTGACTGCCTGGGTTACAGCCGCTGCACGGCTCACTTAACTGATGCGCGTCTCATCATTTCTTAGGATCCGTTAATTGCAATCCGCTATCATGCCGCTATTCCAACACCTCACCCGTTGCTTGTACTCTGTTAAAATTGACATGCCGTTTTCCTACTGGTTTGCCAGTGCGAACTCTATTCATGTTCATAATAATTTATGATCCTCATCATCGGTTGCTCCACGTTTTATTGTTCCAAACCGGTGGTTCTGTTACAGTGCTCGCCTGTTGCTCGTCGGCGGATCGGTGGTCCGTCGGTCCGAACACCTGCGCCAGAAGTTTTACTCGCCGGCCGGCCGCTGCTAGTAGGCTCGTGGCCTCATTTCGTTGATGCGTGGATCATCATTGCGTGCTGCTGAGCCTGATAGGCGCTTCTTGTTCATAGGCTAAAATGACACATAGCGTTTGTAGAGCGTTTGTAAACGTACGGTTGTTTTGTCAAAGCCTAATAGCTGCCGTTGAGTTATAGTGCGATTGACCAGTGCTTAATACGAGTTCATAGGTTTGTAGAATATTAGGCTTTGTCTTACCTCAGCCGGATCGCGCGCTGGAAGTGAAACAGTATTTGACGGGAGTCTAGTTAGCGTCTGTCGTCAGCTGTTCCTAGCGTTCACGTGATCACGTCACTGTCAGCTGTTTACTTGATTGACGCGTGGATCCAACTTTTGTCAGCTGATTTGCACAGTTAGCTCGATCCGCCTGCAAGCCTGCTCATTAAATCGCCCAAGCGGTCACAAGCTTGGCCAGTGCACCTAGAACCGGGCGTAGCGATGTCATCATGCCAGTCAGATCGTGATCTGGATCGGGAGCGTTCTAAAACGTCCTTCGCGAACCGATGAGTCTCCGCACTGTTCTGGCATTTCCTGGATGGATGGATAAGCCAGAGTAACGACAATTAGAACTGGGAGCGTTTCTGTTCGGACTAATTCGTACCATTCGCTGTCTGCCTGGATGCGCTCATGGCAAGGTTACCTAACGCTGGGGGTACGTTGAGCGATGAACGAGTTAAATGACTTGACTTGATGCCTCTGCTTCTGAACGCCTACAGCAAAAACTCCATCTGTTCCTGTCTCGTGCAAGGCTGCCCGTCTCGATCAGTGAAATCCCATTAGCTCGGAGAATACGTCTTCTTGGATGTCGTCGGTCGAGCTGGGTGCGTGTTGAAAGATGGGGTCGTTTTGCTCGGAGACAAGATCAGATTGTTCTGCAGAACGCGTCCAGTGCGCTGGGGTCTGTGTGGCAGTTGACGAGTAGGGGGTGCTGTTAAAGACGTGTCAATGCACGATGTGATGTGTGGGGGCGAGCAGTCTGTCTGCTGTGACTGGCTGCCCCATGGAGACTCCAGACACGCCGACTGATGAGCTGTCAAAGTTACTGGTGTCTGCGCCGCCTGCTACGACTGCTAAGTATCTGTTGGACGACGATGAACGCGATATCTTTGCTCAGCTGCCGTCAGCGCCGGCGCCGCCACCGTTGTGGTGTGTCTTTGATACAGAGTAAGTAAGCACAGTCATCAGTCATATTCATCATGGAAATGTTTAACGCCTGAATCGGCTATTAAGCATAAATAGGCTATTTAAAATCGGGTGAGCAATTTAACCGCATGGGTAGGGTATAACCGACGGAACAAAGAGTGATTGTGAGTGAGTAGAGTGATTGTTCAGTGCAGAGGTGATATCTGGTGGGCAGTTCGTAATCGTTCAGCATATGCAGATTGGCTGCAGGGGCACGCACGTTTGCTGCTGTCGTTTACATTACAACATGTAATGTGGTTTTGAATTTGCAGACTTTGTCTTTCTAAATTAACTGATAAACGATTCTAGTTTTGTGCATGCAGTTTAGTGAAGGTATTGTTTAAGTCGCATAACTTTCATTGCGGAGAGAAAAATGCCGAAGTTAACTTGTTTTAATGGCGATGAGCAGTGACGGCTGTGTATTGCAGCAGCCAGCCAGTATGGTCGTCACTCTAGCTGTGTTTTCAGAAACTTAGATGACGCCGGTGGGCGGTGATGGGGTGAGGGGCAAAGAGAGACGACTGGAGAGTCTGTGGGTTCGTTGCAAGCTTCCCTCTGGGGGCTCAGGATGGGACCCCAGCAGCAAACGACTTTAGTCTCTTCTTGGCCTTTTAAAATTACTTTTCTGGCGCTAAAACGAGGCAGTTGTCGGTATAATTCCTATAATCACTATACCTTTGCTTTAGGGTGGGGAAGTCATTGGGGTCTTCCACCCAAAACTTTGAGGGGAACATGTGGGACGTGTTGGTAATGGATTGACGCCGGTGCAGCTAGAGACTAAACGTCTGGATGGCTATATGGCTGTGGCGCTATCGGTTGGTGTTCCAGGCAGGCCCTGGCTTAGGCTATGGTATCATAAATTTTGGCTTCCCCGTCAGCTGCTGCTGCTGCTGCTGCTGCTATTGGCACATGGATCATCAATGCCTGTTAGCTGTCAGTTGCTGGTTTCGCTTTGCTCTAATTGATTTCACACTTTGCTCCATGCAGTCAATGCTGCCACCATGCATTGCTGCCGCATGTTGCTTTAATATCTCAGCAGACTGATTGGGTGGGCCAAGTGACATCTAGTAGCTACTAGATAGCTACTAGATGTCACGCGCCGTGGGTGCAGGGGCGCTGTCAGGGCGGTCACAGCGTTTGGTGGCATATAGTTTGCATACGTACTTTTTAGCGTATATTTAACATTTATTCTGTACATTTCTGGTAGCTGGTTGGTGTTGCTGTAAATAGGTTTGTGAATTAAAACTGCGGAAATTGACGACCATTCACATGATTAATTGTCAAAAAATTAACGAATAATAATGAAGTGCTAGTCGTTAATGATGCTGACGATGATATTTCAGCTCGGGTCAAGAGGTTCAGCGTCTAAGCGTCATAACAAATCTTCCACAACTGCTCAGGGACAACCATGCCGACTGCATGCAACGAATTGTTCCCAAGATCACGGTCAGACCGACTCACTCATTGCATGGCTGGCTGCTGTTATTACTCCGTTTGTCAAATGTTTATTAATCATTTGTTATATCTCATCAGTGGAACATATAGGCTTCAACACAGTCCTCAGGGTACATATAGGCCTATGCAAACTAACAAGTAAACCGTGTTGAAACATACTTATCTCATGGCTGTGATCGACGGTAAGTTCTGCCTGAGAATGGGTTCTGTGCACAGACCAAAGCCACTTTTTGGTCGTCACACTTGAGTGGAGTGAGCTTATGGGCAGTTATAACACCGCAGACACTGTGGTGAGAGATAGGCAACAAAAGTAGGTCGTGAAATATTTCTGTGTAGCAGTTGAGTTTTGCCGATTGTAGAAGTAGTCAAGTGATTTAAGAAAATTCTCAGTTTTGTTCTAGCTTCAAGAACTTTGATTTAAATTGGAAAATAAAAGTGATCGCAGGCCAGTATCAAATTCTGCAAAATTTCCTGAAATATAAAAATTTCGTGGAAACTGGCAACTTCTGGAAATTCCACAGTTTATGGAAGACTGCCTGCACACGGTGGTGGCCAGTGAACGTAAAGTGATGCTGCCTGTGCACGGTGTATGCTATAGGAGGTGGTGCGTGTTGCGGAGACTGAGTTGCAGCAGGAGTCGTGCTCCGTGTTTCTGGACATCCTGCAGCAAGGCCTCGTCCCAGTGCAGAATTACACACAGACCTTTCTACAGACGATCCTCAGCTGTGTCGATAACAAAGATCCAGGTAGGCCTACATTAATGTCCATGCCAGTAGCCAGATTTTATCAAAGTGAATGTTTGGGTTGTTTTGTGGTGGTCATTAATCCAGTTGTGGGGTCTGAGTAGTGCTGTCAGCTCCCGTAGCACTGTGGGTCTAGTGAAAACAGGATATTGAAAATCAGTCAGTATTTTGACAAAGATATGGACAGTGGCAGCAAAGGGGGATCAGCTCCCACCCAGTGCGAAATCTTTTTAGACTTTCATGTATGTTGTTCTATCTATTACCACTATTGCTGTTATTGCCATTACTGCGTGGTCTCATTGGTGTGTTGGCTGTTGCTGGTTTTGCTAGACATATCAAAGCTCTGGTTGGACACACTGCTGGATGTCATTGAACTGATGCCTGCTCAAGTCATCAGTAAAGAGGTTTCTTATTTACACTCTGAGATAAAAGTGGCGTTTCTGGCCGCCTGGAACTGCAGCTGCTGCAGCATCCACTCAGCAGCCGCAGTTTAATGTTATGCTTAATGTGCATAACGCACTGGCTGATGGGATGTTTTGTCGGGTGGTACCCGTGTAAGTAATGGCCATCTGTTTATTAGTGTTGAGGGCAGAGCACGACACCCCAGATGTTTTGAGGGCCATAATCGCCACTGCAAGGCAGTTTCCTGTGTTTTGATTATGCACCTAACTTTTGTGACTCATCGCTGCTGACACAGTCACAGATCTGTGATGGAAGCGTAACGGCAGTTGGACCGCATGCGGATGTGAAATACTCTTGTCAGAACGCAAGCCTGTCAGCAGTTTAAATGACACTGCTGTTTGAGACGACGGTGTCATGTATGACTTTTTTAATGACTGCACTCACTTAATTTTACATGTGGTAATATAATGTCCTGTGCTGTATATTCAGCAGCTTTGTGGGTTAAAAAGTTGGGGTAACAGGAAGTTGCAATTTTGTGACAGACCGCTACAAATCTCCAACAGCAAAATTACTATTAGCTTAAATGTGCTTTCCTCGGGAGCAGTGGAGGTGCAAAAACGTAGGTTTTTGACAAGACATCTTCAAACTTAGATTTTTAATATTTTTGAAACGGAAAAGATACATAGTGTCATATATTTTGGCCCACTAAGGAAAAGTTTTTGATCGAAAGTTGGACTGTTTTTGCACTACTTTTTTACGTGTGCTGCCAGTTGGCAAACAGGCTCCAAATGTTCTTAATATGTAGCTTTGCATGTGTGTGACGTGAGTAGATTTTGCACAGAGCAATAACGAAGGGTCAGTTATCTCAACCAGTCCAATCACGACTTGCTTCTTGCATGATTCTTGCCAAGTCATCTCCAAAGTTTGAACCATTTGTGTGAGTCCTTGCAAAGTGTGGTTAACCCTAGTTGTACAAGGATTCTGTAGTCTGAAACCAGAATTCCTTTTTGCATAAGAATAGCAGTTTATCATTTGCTAATGGTGACAGAGAGCATTTTGAAATTAGACTACATTCATTGATACTGGAGTTAGAATCGATGAAATCTAACTTGAATCTCCCACTACAGTTGCTGTTAGCAAGGTCCCTGGTAGTTCTTGTCTTAGCACACAAGCAACAACATTCATGTGTCACAAGGTAGTGTAGTGACATCTTTAAGTTGGATTAGCATCTTAGTGAGATTTTGTTGTAAGTTTTCTGCGGAATGTGCTGGCGTAGAATTTCCGTAATCAATTGACACTTAGCAAAGATATGGCCATAATTTTGGTGGCATGTTTTTTGACTCACATTATATGTGAAAACGAATAATAAAGATACTTTTGTACTCTGGGTGACACACAAGTGTTAGCCAGTGCATCTAGTTTAGTGATGATTCGATATCAGGACTCTAATTTCGATAAGATACGATATTTTACAAAATATATTGATATTGATATAGATATTTTTAAATAATAAGTATGTAAATCTTATACAAGCATAGGAACAAGACGTGAACATTGACCGAGGCAGTATGCTCTATTTACACTGTAGATAATAAAATATGTCTTTAGGTGAAATTATATTACGATTGTCATTAAATTACGAATTTATGACACCCTTTACTCGTCTCATTTGTAATTTTTCTTTACAGTTATGCAGCGTAGTGAAAAATCTGTAGAAAATATCCTGATATTATCAAAAATATCGCAATAGTTTTGATTATCACTGTATATCGAAAAATTCGATATTCTTTTCAACGATACGATACGATACGATATATCGATATCAAGAACGATATATCGATATTTTCGATATATCGAATCATCACAAGTCTAGTTTGTAATGGTGTAATTCTGTTGCTAGCAGCAGTCGTCTGTTGTTGCAGGATAAAGCGTGACATTCTGCCGATCGTTCTTTCGCTGTGTCAGGATGTAGACTTTGAAGTGCGTGCTTGCATGTCTCGTCAGCTTGACCTCGTCGCTCAAGGCCTCAGGTCTGTCAATGGCCTTATTGTTTCACATGTCAGTTTAACTAGAAGCACCTAGTCTATCACTGCCCTGAGTGATTCATGTCATGTAAACTAAATTTGGTTTCGTTTCACAACCACAAAGTAAATTATTTGGTTCTTAGTGAAGTGTGACATACGTGAAGCAACCTTGAACAGCTTTCAGCTGACAGCGATTCGTGGAGGTCAACATGTGCTGTGGGTCTGACTGTGCGTCCGTCTAAGAAGCAACCAAACATTACATGGTGGCCTAGTCACGAACCACACACTTTCTGTGTCATATTTTGGCTGTCTGTAGGATTTGCAATAGTACCGGTAAATAAACAATTTTGAAACACATATTTACATAAGTTGGCTGGTTATATGCTTGAGAGTAATAGTATTTTTTACAGTAGCTATGTCATTACGCTTTGACTTAATGTACCTTGAAATCTGTAATGTGGATACTATTCCATTACTTTTTTTAGACTTTTAAAAGCATTTTTGCTAACCCCTGCTTGCTAAAATTGGTTTACTTACGTACTTATTTTAGTGTGGAGGAGACGAAGACAGCAATATTGCCGGAGCTTGTAGAGCTGACCAATGATGAACATTCTAACGTTCGATTGGCTGGTCTCAACACCGTCGTTAGCATACTCACCATGCTTGATGACGGTTTGCTATTTGCTACTTCTGTTCTTACTGCATATTACTTCTTTTGAGGTGGAAAACGTATTTTTCATAGGCCTTTGAGACGTAGTATTATCAGTTGTCGCCATCTGTCAACACATCTGCTAGCTGTCAGCCTCTGGACCTCCCAATGTCGACTTTTGTCTACATCTGCCTCAAAGAGTTTAATGCACCATAAGTCATAAAAGCAGCTACTGCAATGACAACCACAGCACAAGACACCAAACTTTTGGCTTTATGTTTGCCAAACATTAACTGATTTTGGAAATTCTTTCACTGCTAGAAAACTCCAATAAAGCGATCATTAATTTTACTAGGCAGTTTTGCATATTTCCTTGTAATGTTGTTTGTCTATCTGTCATTTGTCACATTTGTGGACTCTGCTTTAACCCTAACCTGTGGATTTGTTTGTTTGTTAGCAGAGTCTAGTGACACATTGTGTTAGACGGTGGTCCCTGAGTCTTTAGGGGAAGGCTAGATCTGATAGTTGAAGCCCCAGTCCAAAACTTGCAATTGTCTACTTGTGATTCACTAGGGGGCAGCACACACCAGCAGTTCCACATTTTACCAAATTACTTCAGTCACTTGTTGCTGCTGCTGGTATGAATCAGCTTGTTGTCATAATGTGGACAGATGCGCAGGTGACAACTGTGATTCCTCTCATCTGCAAGTTCTGTCATCAGGCGTTCAGTAAACAAGATGAAACTCTGACTGCCGTCGCCAAGCACTTTGGTCGCATTTGCCAGCATCTCTCAGGTTTCTGTCCTACCTTACGTATTAAAACCCTAGTGTATAGCTTTTTGTAGGAAACCCACCACAGAGCTACGGAGTTGTTTTCTTTTGGCGCTTGACCAGAGGCCAGCATCACTCAGGTAACTGAGTGCTTCTGCGAGTTCGTTGAGCAGAAAAGTGATGGTAGTATCTTCATCAAAGTGATGGCTACGTGCATCTTCTAATATCGATCGGACGTTCAGTCATCCGGTGTACCAGCTTGCTTCGTAGTGAACTTCCAACAGCGATGCTTTAAAGAAAGTGGAAGTGACAGACAGACAGACATCGGAGGTGCAGCGCTTCTGCTGTAAACGTCGCCTGCCGCGACCTGCGCCCTTAGGCCCAAACAGCTTCAGAGCTGTGGAGCATTGCTACCGGAAACAGATGAAGGTGCCCCTGACCATAACCCTGGCAGCCAGACTTATCTACGTCGTTGGAGAGATGGAACGCTGATCGAACGCTGTCCGCTGACAGTCAGCCATCCAACTAGTAACCACTTGATAGCAACCAGATCCCCTAACCCATTACATGGCCAAGCCAGCATTACCTTCCCATCCACATAGCGTCAGCGCCCCTTGCCTGGTACCAAATTGCATTGCTTGTTGATAGAGGCACATGTGTGTGAACAACTTGCCCATGGTTGTTAGTTCATAGCGAACTGACCACGCATTTTGTATTGTGGCTAAATGGTGCATCATGGGGCACCAACATTGGAACCGTTGGATAGGGTGACGGCCATTTCCTGTAGGTTGTGAATAATAACCATGTCTCTGTGTGCAATTTGGCCACAATTTACAAGTTGCAAAGTTGCCTGCTGCTTACATGTTTTTGGAAACGTTACTTATTTACTGACAATGATACTAATTTAACTGGATCTTGATGTTAGATACAGTGTAAGTAAATAACACATTGAGTGTAGCAAGGGGCCGTCAATACTATGGTATGGAACAGTTGGCCTTCCCTAGCGACAGCTGGGCTTCTGTTTTCTGTTAGTCACCTGTTACAATTGTATGTTGCTATGGGCATGTAGGGAACTTAACAGCTGAGCAGCGAGCACAGTTCTTAGACTTCTACAAGCGACTTTGTCAGACCGCCGGTGACACTCGGAAGCAGTCTGAAGTTCAATCGTCCATCTCTCCGTCTGCTTCTTTTGCCTTCGCATCCAAGCAAGCTCCTCTCAAGTGCTTTGTATGTATTCATCTCATCTCCAATCATGGCAGTGGCTTCCCTTGCCCTATAAAATTTGGTGTGTTGGAAAATTATCTGAAAATTCTTTTCTTGTTAAAAGATTTTCCTGATTGTTGTCCCAAAATGCAAATTTGAAGTTAAAACATTTAGGGGCAAAATTTAAATTCTGAGCACCCATAATCTTTTCTGTCGGAAATATGCAGTGTTTGACAGAAACCTGCTGCTTCCTGCTTTGTCTCCAGTCACCTACAGTAAATGTGTTAGGGTTTTTGACATTGTCAGGCGGCTGTCTGTTTGCAAACTGTACAAGACAAGATGTATCGAGGCTGTTTGCCGGAACTTTGTTTACATGGAGAGTAATTAATGTGTGGAGGAACTATTTGCCTGATACAGTTTTTTTTAGCACCCACCTTGTCTCTAACTCATGTCAGTTGCTTTGTTCGTCCGTCCGTCCGTCTGTCCGTCTGTCTCGGTATTCTTAATGCTCCCTGGGCAACTGTTAGTGCTCATCAACTGTAATCTTGGTTTATTCAAGTTGTGTCTATAAGTTGTGTACAAAGCAACTGATCTGAAATATGTTTTCAGTCGCATTGCGTGGACCCCATCTAGTAAGACAACCAACTGGCAGTTTATTCTGTCTCATTTCATTTCAGCACATTCTGCAAAGTCTACAAACTGACTTCAGTTCAGTCTTTTCATTTGCTCTGTGCACATCTTGAGTCTGTCGTTGTTGGTCGTAGCCGATAACGGAGCTGCCGATCATTTGTGACATTCAAGAACAAGAACAAGATGACGAACTGGAGAAATGTCGTCAATGTGCCGCCGACAACATTCCGGTAATTATCGCTGTCAATCTTATCTTACTCTCAGTCATTTCTGTAATCATCTCAGCTTTTATTTTCAGTCGTCCAGACAGTCCAGTTTTTGTTTAACCGTTTTGCTTTTTTGTACTTTTAGAATTATGTAAAACTTTCTAAGTATTAGTAGCAGTCACTCTCTGCCTTCAGATATGTTTGCATGCAATTTAAGTAAGTAAGTGGCGTTACTGCTGTAGTACCGAAGAAACTGAATGTTACAATTGTACTATGCACTGTATTTAGTCGGAAAAAGGAATTTTGATATTTTAAAAAGTATGAAACTTGTGCTTAAATATTCTTTGCTTAGTTTGCGTAAATTTTTATCACTTTCAAAATTGTGCTGAATTTGACAGTAATGCATGAATTTAACTCAATTTTCATTCATCGTACAGTGAGATAACAGCAATCGTATGTACGTGTGTGTGTGTGTATAGGCAGTGGTATCGTTTGTGTCTGCGGAACATTTTGACGCTGAGCTTGCATCCTGCTTCAGAGAGTTGTGCTGCGATGCAAACTTCCGAGTTCGTAAAATAGTCGCATCAAGATTTCACGAGGTACAATGATTTTGCACAGGTCTACACTTTGTTGAAGTTTTTACCTTGAATTAACACATTCATCAATAGCATATGGACTACCAGTGCATAGCACAGCAAGCACTGTACTGGCAAGTACCAGGATATAAGAGAGGACCAGGTCGACCAACAGCGAACTGGAGGAGCGCAGTTAACTAAGACTCACAAAAGATGGGATTAGACGTCATATCGCTACTGTTGCGAGGGGCGATACTCCGTCCATGTTACTTTAAAATGTCTGGAAAAGTCAGGGAATTTGATCATGACTGGAGAGTGGTCATCCTGTCAGGAACCGTAAAGCTTTGCCATAAGTTCGAAGGGGGTCACTCTGAACGAGGGCGCTAAATGAGAGGGGGGTGGGCAAAATTTGCGATTTTTGGCCAATAAGTCGCTATTATCTCAGTAATGGTGCGAGATAGGGCCTAGGTTACTATTAATCACTAATAGGAAGTCGTACACTGGCTCTCGATTGGCGCCGAATTCAATGACCTTGAATGACCTTGAACGACAAAGTAGGGGGTTTTATGGATTTTTTTGGTGATTTCGGGCTGCGACACAAGGCTATATCATGCACATGGTGGCGCTACGGAGCTATCGTTATGTGATCCAGGTAGAGAATTTGGTATTTGTATATTAACTTAGCGTGAACACTCCAATTTTCAGCTAAACTACTGAACCTGAACTGCTATAGGCTTTTACACTACCCTCTAGCATCCGTAGTTCTACCTGTGCAGACACTGTCCGTCGCCTCCTTAAAACTCACTGCTTCCAGCAGGCCTACTGCTCTCCCTAGCGGCTCAGCCAAGTTCCTCAGATTCGGCCACTGGCTGACGTTGTGCACTCTAAATATGCACACACTTACTTACTTTGTGGCTTGTTTTCACAGACCATCCTGTACATTCTGTATGTGTTGTTTTCACGGGCCACCCTCTATATATTGTGCATGTTGTTCTATAGACCAGGTTGTGTATTGTGAATGTGCTGTGTGAAGGTTGCAGTGTTACTGGGAGAGAACTGTAATGTTCTCATTGACAATCTCATTCAGCTGCTTAATGACAATTCCACGCAGGTATACACTACGGCCAATCACAGTATTCCTATTATGCGGTATTCCTATTATGTGGCTGTTCTAATAGGCTGCACTACGGTCCATCTGTTCACTTGTTTGCCCGCCTCTTTGTTCTTTCTTCCGTTTTTTTCTGTCCACTTTAAACTTTGTAATTGGAGAGGTGAACATTCCCCAGGACAGGAATAAACACAGACTGCTAATTTTTGGCTTGAGAGCTCAAAGATGAAGCTGACTGAATGTGAAATGAAGCCCCTGTGATGTACGTGGTTGCTTGCGGCTGGTGGATCACACGCTGGCTGGCTGGATGGATGGCTTTCTCAGGCACTGGCGGCTTTGCCCACTGCACACTGAATTCGTGATAAACGTTTGTACGTTAATGTCAGACAATTTATGTGAGGGTGCCATGTTTTTACCAAATAGGGCTTAATTGGGATGACATCCAGTGCTGGTCATTCTGCTGCATACAGTGATTGTTCTTTATACAGTCAGGTTGATAAAAAAAAACGGTCAATTGATGACTGAAGCTGGTAGCTGGTCGTCTGAGTTGTGGAAAAATTGAAGTAACAAACGAGTCTTGTTGATGTTTTTGGCGTAGGTTCTGGGAAGCGGGTTTGTGTTCAAACTATCAGACACATTGCAGCTTGTGTTACCAAACAGCCAATCTTCAGCATCCAACCAGGATGCTAAGGTTTGAGTTGGAGTTTTTTTTGCTTTTGTTGCTTTTTGTCTCGATATGCTTGCATCAGATATCTTCATTTCAATTTCTCTGTCATCAGCTGATGATCGGTTAAGTGATTTATCGATTCTTTGATTTATTATTGATTTACTTATTGATTTACTTGTTTATATGATTTTCCGAGGTGTTACGCTGTGAAGTGGCGGTGTTTGCATCTCATCAGTAGCGTCTGCAAGATGTATTAGTAGTTGCAGTATCTGTTGTAGTTGTTTTGTGATGGTTTGCAGACTACAGAGCTGGTGGATTCACTGTTACACTGTGAAGCTGTGGTGTTTGCATCTCATAACTGGCGTCTTCAGCAACATTTCATGCAAACTCTTTCCTCGCTGCCGCAGTCCATCTCATCAGACCTCATCAATCTACGCATTCTTCCACTCGCATTTAAAAAGCTACACTCCGCAGTTATTTCCTGCTTATTTATTCTTCATATCTTCAGTCATAGTTGTCTTTCCTTAGTTGTCATCAGCATCATTTTCATAGCGGTAGTAGTACTAGTAGTAATCATTGTAATTATACTTGCTTTAGTCATGGTACTAATACTAGTAATAGAAGTAGTTGTAGTTTTAGTTGTAGTAGTAATATCACCGTCATCAGCATAATCAGTCATGTCCATGTTTTTCTCATGCTTAGTTGTTTGGGTTTATTCTCTGCTTTGCTGATGACTCAGTGACAGTTGAGAGGTACATTGTTCATTATTGTTGCATTTTATCTGGAGCTTGTGATTTTGCATTGGGCGATTCAAAATGCGGAGCATTTCAGTCACATTCTTTGTGCCTGTGCTTGCTCAACACCCATGTGTGATCGCGTATGGCAGGTGATGCTCTGTAGCTCTGAGCTGCTACTGCTGCTACTACTACTACTCCAATGTGTGATTGTAGCGGGCGCTGCCAGTGCGGCGTGCAGCAGTACACAGTATTCTGACTCTGATGCGGAGGCTGAGACGTCTACAGCAGAGACAAGATGCCTGCCGTCGACTCGTGCAAGGTTTTCACATCATTGCAAATCACTTCCTTTTGCCTTCCGTATTTAACCAGTCTTCAGTGTGGAAAAAGTTGGCACTAAACACTGATTATAAAGAGCTTCTTCTTATCAGAATTAGTAGTGAATTCAACATCTCCTGCCAAAGCTGTTGATTCGCCTGTAGTCAAAACAGGATTAGATCAGATGGGTTTCATCAGATATTTTCCTCCCATCAGCTGGCACCAGAAAACGTTGCATAAATATTGACAAAACTTTACCCACAAAACTTTACCACCAGATGCAACTGCATTTGTGGCTAGAGATTTGTCCCAGACCTCACTGGGGGGGGGGCTTACAGCACTCCCCAACTTTGTAGACTGATTTAATGGAGGTCTGCTTTGTAGCCCATGGGCTGGAGTTGCAAAGTCTGTCTGCAGGCCTGGCTTGTAGACTGCATGTTACTAATTGCGTGCAGAGCTGGCAAAGAGTCTAAGCTTCTACGAGCGAAGTCTGTACATCGACATGTGCTCTTTGTCTCTGGAGATGTATTCTCGCGCTTTCTTTGCGGACTACTTTGCCGAAGCACTGCTTGGCTTGTGTTCCGACGCCGTGCCTAACATTCGGCTGCGGCTGTGTCGGCTAATGCCTCAGTTACGTCGGGCAGTGCGTGTTGACGACAAGGCGCTAAGACTGTTGCTTAACAAGTCGATGCATGCTCTGTATGCACGCGAGAGAGACGATGACGTCATCGCTGAGTATAAAAAGGTACGCTTCTCATTACTACGGCATTCCTGCTGCTGCATCTGTTTGGAGCTGAAAACCCGAAGGTTTTTCGGTGAAAACAAATCTTGGTGGTTTTATTGGGGTTTTATTATGTTATGGGTTTTGGCGGTAAACCCAAGTGACTTTCTTAAAAGGCCCAACTATTCGTTTTAGAGTTTCATGAGTTTCAAGTGGTTAGAATGAGCGCTGATAGCCTAGATAGTGAATAAATATTCATGAATTTCCAAATTTATTTATTTGAACATCTCACTATTATTGGAACAAGAAACTAAAATTTAGTTAAGTTTAGGGTGGGTTTTTACATGGGTTTTTGTGGGTAGGTACTTGGGTGTGTGTGTGTTAACGCTACTTCTGTTACTATACTGTTACTGCTCTACTGCTACTGACTGCTGCTGTGCTGTTACTACAACTCGTAGACCTCTTAAAAGCTCCCCTGCTACTAATACACCACCACTACGCTGTGAGGCATAAAAAACACACCAAAAGTTTTTTTACCATAACTTGAAGAAGGATCATCCAATTTTAGTTAATTTTTGGTCCACATATTTAAGACACAACTGGCCATCAAATGGCTGTTTAGTTTCCCACCTCACCCAACATCTGCTTCTGCACTACCTGGGAAAAACAGAACAGACAATATATGCATTAAAATCAACAAAGAAACTTTCTAAAATTTCATCTTTCTGGATATGTGGCCACCAACAGCCAATCAATTACAGGGTTTGACTGTCAACAGCACGTATATTAAATAGGCCTAAAATTCAGGAATCTTACTATAATGGGCGGAAAGTCTGTTTGTCTGTCCGTCTGTCAGCCCCCTCTAGCGCCTTCCCTGTTGCACGGTCGCGGACCCCGACCACGCCGTTTGAGTCCTTGGACCTTGGGTACGTGCCCCCCCACC